>Ga0256407_10002351_pt1 | contig 36484 bp, 29 predicted proteins | sample RumenRJG_04DNA_FD_193489 | JGI IMG/M metagenome (GOLD analysis project Ga0256407, IMG submission 193489) | Bovine rumen microbial communities from Lethbridge, Alberta, Canada - RJG_04 | ecosystem: Host-associated > Mammals > Digestive system > Stomach > Rumen | place: Canada: Alberta...
AAGTGGGCCGCTTCATTCGTAAGTATAGCATTGACGAGTTGCCCCAACTCTTTAACATCTTGAGAGGTGATATGTCTGTAGTTGGCAATCGTCCTTTGCCTTTATACGAGGCAGAGAAACTGACCGTAGACTCCAGCATTGACCGTTTCATGGCACCGGCAGGTTTGACAGGTCTTTGGCAGGTAGAGGAACGTGGCAAGGGAGGCATGATGTCGGCAGAAGAGCGCAAACAGCTCGACATTACCTATGGACAGACCTATAATTTCGCATTGGACATGAAGATTATCTTACGTACGCTGACTGCTTTTGTCCAGAAAGAGAACGTTTAACAAGAAATTCAAAAAAGTCACCATCATGAATAGCTTCAGACGACTTTTGTTGATAATAGTAACCACAGGATTAAGTGCTACTGCTTTCGCCCAATTCGACGAGAGTGGTATTTCCGCAGGTTTCTTTGACTCAAGCAATGAGAAAGACATCAATTTCTCGGAGTTCCACCTGCCGCCATTGGCCGTCTTGTTTGAAAATGCCAAATCAAGCCCTCAGATCATGTCTTTGGAAAAAGCACGCCAACTGGCTCAGGCAGAAGTCTCCAAACAAAAAAAACATATTTTCTCTTATATTAATGGCCACGCCAGCTACAGCTACGGCAAGACAGATATGTGGGGCAACAACTCCACAACTACCAGTCCTATGCTTTACCAATTCCAAGGCCGCGAACAAAGCTATTGGAACTTGGGGGTAAATCTCGCAGTTCCTTTAGAAGATATTCTTGACTTGACTGCTGCTGTGAAGCGTAAGAAAATTGAAGTTGAACAGGCTGCTATTGCCAAAGACATAGCCTATGATGAGTTAAAATTGCAGATTGCTTCGTTATATATAAAAATCACGAACAATCTTGTTACACTTAAGACCTTAGGTGAGGCTGCAGCAGCCTATCAGGGAGCAGGAGCCTTGAATCGTGAGGATTTTGAGAACGGTAATATGAGTATTGAGGATTATGCATGGACAAAGCAACATGAAAGCGGTCAAGTAACTAGCTACCAAAATCTACAAACCACAATCACCACAGATATTCTAACTTTGGAAATTATAACTCATACACCAATTATTACCAACTCCACTACTGAAATAACGCTTGATACTGTGGTTCAGAAGACAGATAAAGAAATCGCCAAAGAGCAAAAAGCCGTCAAAAAGCGTATCAAAAAAACGACAGAAGAAAACGAAAAGAGGGAAAAGGCCTTAGAAAAAGCAGAGCGAAAAGCTGAAAAAGCAGCTGCCAAAGCTCTCAAGCGAAAAAAATAACCTAAAATTGTCGGATATGGATTTATTTAGATATATTGTCAGGTTCTTATATAAAATACGTTGGTATTTGGTCATCTTACCACTTATCGCGCTTATTGTGGGATGGTTTTCGACTCGCAATATGGAACGTGTCTATGACACCAACACAACCATCTATACGGGTATGATTACCGGATATAATATTGAAGGTGGGGTTGGATCCGCTGGTGGTAATTCTCAGACGAACATAACAAACCTTTTATTGCTGATTACTACAGACGCAACTATTCACGAAGTATCGCTTCGTCTCTTTGCACGTTGTATGATGTATGGCAATCCTAATAAAGACAATAACTATATATCTGCAGAGCATTTCCGCCAGTTGAATAACAGTGTCCCCACAGAAGTCAAAGCCCTCATCAACCATAACAGTGAGAATGCCACATACGCAAATCTGAAGGCATTCGAGAAACCTTCAGCTGACAATTTTGTATTCGGTTTATTAAATTATCATCCCTATTTTGGCATCAACAATATCACTGCACGACTTAAAGTTTTACAACTCCAAAGAAGTGATATCATAGATATTGGCTATTCTGCCAATGATGCTGGTATAGCTTATAACACGTTGGATATCCTAAATGAAGTCTTTGCCCGCCAATATGCCCAATTGCGTTATGGCGAAACTAACAATGTCATCAAGTTCTTCGAACGTGAGGTGGCTCGTTTGTATCGCATTCTAACGAATGCAGAAGATGATTTGATTCGCTATAATGTAGAGAAACGCATCATCAATTACAATGACCAAACAAGAGAATTGGCAGGAATGGATGCAAAACAGCAAAACGCCCATAACGATCGATACATGCATCAAGCAACCACGCGTGCCTTGATGGATTATCTGGAGCGCCAGTTAGGTGACCGTGCAAAAATCATTAAAGCCAATAAAGAATTTACAAATCAGGTAACAGATATTTCTCGCATCCAATCCCGCATCTCAAATCTCAAATTAATGAGTAGTGAAGGCGGTAGTGGTATTGAAGCCCAACAAGAATTGGTTAAAGCCGAGCAAATGCTCCAGAATGCCACAAGCAATGTGAGAGGGCTTGTGAAAGATATCGAGGCAGGAACTTATAGCACAGAGACCGGTGTCAAGGCCAATGATATGATTAGTCGTTGGTTGGAACAGGTATTATTGTTGGAGCAGACCAAAGCAGAGGTGGCAGCACAAGATAAGATACGCGATGATTTGGATCGTCAGATTCTCTATTATGCACCGATTGGTGCAACGATTGCTCGAAAAGACCGCCATATTACTTTTATTGAAGGTAACTATATGGAGATGCTAAAGGCATTGAATAATGCCCGTCTTCGTCAGAAGAACCTCCAGATGACAACAGCCACACTCCGTGTACTAAATCCGCCAATGTTCCCAATGAATGCACAACCCACAAATCGTGTCATGATTTTGCTGGGCGCTTTTATGCTGACATTTGTGTTAACAGCCATGTACTTCTTTATCGTCGAATTGCTGGATCGTACCCTTCGTGACCGCATGCGTTCGGAACGTATTACCAAGATTCCTGTCATGGGTTGTTTCCCAAAAGAAAGTACGTTGCGTTACCGTCGTTTCAATAAGACCATTGCCGATATGGCCATGCGCCAACTCAGCAAGGCACTGCTTCCCAACTTCAAGGATGGCCAGCAGAATGTACTAAATCTGCTATCTACGGACGCAGCCAACGGTAAAAGCTACATTGCCCAAGAATTGGAGAATTATTGGATTTCCATTGGTCTTCAGGTTCGTCGTCTCACCTACGATGAAGACTTCTTGGCAGAAGATAGCCGTTTCATCATGGCAAAAGATATTAAAGACATCTGCCCAGACCTGCTGCCCAATGAAATTGCCATTGTCGAGTATCCTAATCTGGATGACCACTCCATTCCACCTGCCCTATTAAACATGGGAACAATAAACCTGATGGTAACCCGCTCAAACCGTACTTGGAAGGATGTGGATCAGAAGGCATTAAAAGAGCTGGAGTCTCAATTAGAAAATAAGAACTCTCTCTTCATGTATTTGACAGAATGTCAGCGTTATGCAGTAGAGGAGTTTGTTGGTCAGTTGCCGCCTTACTCGAAGTTCAATAACTTTGTATATCGTATGTCACAGATGGGTCTGACTGCAGTAGAAAATAACCATGCCAAATAAATGACGAATCATGTGGTAGCATATTCCCGAGAAAACGGAGGAAGAGTAGTATTACTCTTTCTCCTGTTTTTCTTGGCAATGTACCAGTTTGTAACAGCAGGATTACCTGCTTTAGCTATTGTTTGCCTGATACCGTTAATAATCCCTGCAATATATGTGGCATTCCGATGGCAAATGTTGACTTTCTGGACGCTCATTTTTATGAATTATTTCATTCAGATGAAAGATTTTCACGTACCTGGCCCGATATCAATATACAATGAATTATTAGAATTGTTACTCATTGGTATAGCTCTTATTGATCTAAGAAAAACCCCATACTTTGAAAGACTCGGAAACCTCATGTTCCTTACACTTTTGATTTGGTTTGCTTATTGTACAATTGAAGTGTTTAATGATACATGTGGATTAGGCATAGATTTAGGAGGATGGTACACAGGTGTACGTATGATGGCTATTCAATTATTATATGCTTGCATTGTCTTCACCCTATACATGACAGACCCAGAGAGATTAATGAAATATTTGAAATTCTGGGCTATACTATGTCTTTTTTCTTATTTTTGGACTTGGAAGCAACAAACATTTGGATTTACTACCTCAGAAAACATTTGGTTGGAAACGCGAGGAAGAACAACACACATTGTCAATGGTATCACAAGATATTGGTCAACCTTCAGTGATGCTGCCAATTATGGTTGTCATGCGGCTGGAGCAGCCATTACTTTCTTAGTTATTGCCATAACCACTAAAATAAAACGCGACCGTATTTTTTATCTCATTACAGCATTGCTTGTTATAAAAGGGATGTTCGCCTCAGGTACCCGAACAGCCATATTTTGTATGATTGCAGGATTCTTTGTTTTCTTAATTCTTGCCCGATCCATCAAAATCATTGTTCCAAGTGCCATTATTGGTGGCATCTTATTATCATTATTAGTTTTTACCAATATTGGACAAGGAAATGCCCAAATCCGTCGCATGCGTTCAGCATTTAATAAAGATGATGCTTCTTCAGATGTTCGATCCATTAATCAAGCTGCTATCAGAAAATATATCGCAGACGCACCCTGGGGAATTGGCTTGTCTGCAAGTTACGATAACGTTCCGGCCAATAACAAATACAAGAAATTGTCAACAATACCACCTGATTCCGAATATGTCTTTATATGGGTACATACTGGAGTTATAGGAATTACAACATTCCTAATTTTAACTGCCATTATGTTTGCAGGTGCTTGTTGGATTGTGATGTTTAAGATCAAAAATAGGTCACTTATGGGTATTGGGGCTGCTCTATGTAGTGCCTTTGCCGCCATCCAACTTGGTGGCTATGCCAATCAAGTATTAATGCAGTTTCCCAACTGCATGACATTTTATGGAGGGCTCGCCATCGTATATATATTACCATATTTAGAGCCAGCCTGGATAGAATTAGAAAAAAAGCGTTTGGCAGAACAAGAAGAGCGTAAACGGCTTAAATTGGAAAAGAAATTAGCATCAAGAGTATAATATGATAGAGATTTCCATTATCACCATCAATTTCAATGGGCTGAATGATACTTGCGCATTGATTGAGACCATCCCCAACAATGACAATTTGGAGGTGATTGTGGTAGATAATGCATCCAAAGACCAAGAAGTAGAAGTTGACACCATCTCCCAAAAATATCCACATGTGAAAGTCATTAAGAGTGAGAAGAATCTCGGCTTTGCAGGTGGAAATAATCTCGGTATTAAAGCTGCTCAAGGTAAATATATCTTTTTGATTAACAATGATACCATCTTCAAGGATTTCAATGTCCAGGCTCTGATAGACAGGCTTGAATCTTCACCTGATATTGGAGTTGTCTGTCCAAAGATCAGATTTGCCTGGGGAAGCAATCCGATACAGTTTACAGGTTATACGCCACTCTCAAAGATGACTGTTAGGAATCAAGCTATTGGTTTTGGTGAAGAAGATCTGGGGCAATACGATACAGCCCACCCTACTCCTTATGCCCATGGTGCAGCCATGTTAATTAAACGAGAAGCTATTGACAAAGTGGGATTGATGCCAGAGTGCTTCTTCCTTTATTACGAGGAATTGGATTGGTCAATGATGTTCACACGAGCTGGTTATCAAATCTGGTATGAGCCCAAATGCACGATATACCACAAAGAAAGTCAGTCAACAGGCCAAAACAGTCCGTTACGTTCATACTATATCGTTCGTAACCGACTTCTGCTGGTTAAAAGGAACTGGTCTGGCATTACAAAATACCTATCATATATGTACCTCATAGGAGCTGTGGGTGTGCGAGACTTTGTCAAATATGCCATCTCAGGCAAATGGAATCTTCTCAAAGCAACCATAAATGGTTTACGTGATTTCTATAATAATCAATTCTCCGCTCGACATTGTCGCTTATATGAGCGCTAGCGAGTCTTAAGAACCCTCAACAAATTAGAATTATGGTTTTGTGGCTGATATTGTTTATATTTGACTGGATACTGTTTGTCATCATTGCAGGCACCGTATTATACATGGGGGTGTTTGCTGTGGCTGCGCTCTTTCATAGCAAACCGGACATTCCAAAAGCAAAAAGACAAAATCGTTTTGTGATTTTGATTCCTGCCCACAAACAAGATAAAGTCATTGAGCAAACGGTTCTAGCTGTTTTAAGTCAAGCCTATCCCCAACGCATGTTCGATGTAACCGTTATTTCAGACCACCAAGAAGAAATCACGAACATGCGATTAGCCCAATACCCGATTACCTTGCTGACGCCTGACTTTGAAGAAAGTACGAAAGCGAAATCTCTCCAATATGCGATATTGAATCTCCCGGAATTCAAGATCTATGATGCCGTTGTCATTTTAGATGGGGACAACATTATTGATCAGGACTTCCTCGATCAGGTTAATGATGCCTTCGAGATTGCTGCAACCAAAGCGATTCAAACACATCGTATATCTAAGAACAGAGATACAGCAGCAGCCCGCATGGATGCTATTTTTGAGGAAATCAACAATGCCATCTTCCGTCGGGGACATATCAGTTTTGGCCTTTCAGCAGCTTTGGCTGGTTCTGGAACCGTTTTTGACTTCAACTGGTATAAGACAAATGTGATGCGTGCAAAGACTGCTGGTGAGGACAAGGAACTCGAGGCTTTGTTGATGCGTCAGGACATCTTCGTAGATTATTTTGATGACATCTATGTCTATGGTGAAAAGAAACGAACCACGACAAAATTGAATGAGCAGCGTGGCCGCTGGGCAACTCAACAGTTCGCTAACCTGTTCCGCAATATCAGATACTTACCTGGAGCCATTTTCAGGAAGCAATACAATTTGGCAGACAAACTGATCCAATGGATGCTTGTTCCAAGAACAAATATGATTGGCATCATTATGATCATGTGTGTTGTTCTTCCATTTATTTATTTAACGATGGCCATCAAATGGTGGATATTAGGCTCTCTTGCTCTATTCATCTTTGCATTGGCAACACCTGATTATTTAGTGGATGAGATGTGGGACAAGACGTTCTTGCGTTCACCATTTGTCAGTTTATGGAAAATGTTCAACTTTAAAAAAAATAAAGAATCATGATCTGGACCATTATACATGTTTTAGAAATCACACTGTGGTTGATTATTTCTTTCTCAGTCTTCTATGTCGCATTCTTTGCAGTCATCTCTTTATTCTATGAAAAAGAGGACCGAGTAGCGATACATGCGCAAGCTTTATACAACAGAATGGGACGTTTCCTGATACTGTATCCTGCCTACAAGGAAGATCGTGTCATCATTAACGCAGTAGAGCAGTTCCTCCTTCAGAGTTACCCGTCATCACATTACACGGTAGCTGTCATTTCTGACCACATGCAACCAGAAACCAATGAGAAATTAAGCAAATTACCCATCAAACTATTGACACCCGCTTTTGAAAAAAGCTCCAAGGCAAAAGCTATGCAATATGCCATTAACGAAGTGGAAGGCGAATTTGACAATGTGGTCATATTGGATGCGGACAATGTGGTCCTACCAGATTTTCTGGAGCAGCTGAATGTCCTTAGTTCTATTTATGATGTAATCCAATGCCACCGTTGTGCCAAAAATGCCAATAACGACGTGGCTGTTCTTGATGGTGCCAGCGAAGAAATCAACAACACCTTATTCCGTAAAGCCCATAACCGTTTGGGACTGTCTTCTGCACTCATCGGTTCTGGCATGTGTTTCAGCTATGACCTGTTCAAGAAGAACGTTTTCCAACTAACCACTGCAGGAGAGGATCGTGAGATGGAGGCCCTTCTACTCCATCAGGAGATCTTTATCAAATATGCGCCAGATATTCACGTCTTCGACGAAAAGGTCAGCAACCAAGATAATTTCCAACGTCAGCGTATGCGTTGGATGACAGCTCAGGTACAGAGTCTTTTAAGCAATCTGCCAAAGATTCCAAAGGCCATTCTTCATGGCAAGGTTAACTTCGTCGATAAGACCATCCAACAGGCATTGATTCCCCGTTCGATACTGATTATGTTATTGGGAGGCATTTCTGTATTCATGACCTTATTGATGCCCTCATGGTGTGAGAAATGGTGGTTTCTCTTTGGTCTCCTGGCATTATCACTATTTATTGCTCTCCCTGCGCCATTACGGTTCAGTTCCTTCGCCAAGGTCTTGGCCATTCCTGGACTGGTAATTCGTATGCTGAAGAACGTTCTGCATATGGATCATAAAAACACCGACTTTATCCATACAGAACATACGACATGAGTGAACGGGTACATAGAAGTATCATGAACATCAAGGTGGGAATGTTGTTCTACGTTCTCTCCTTGTTTCTCGCTTTCTTTTCCCGTAAGGTCTTTCTAGACTGTCTTGGAGCCGAGTTTATCGGATTGACCGGCATGCTCATGAACATCATGAGTTTCCTAAGTGTAGCAGAACTGGGTATAGGCACTAGTATTGTCTATTTCCTCTATAAGCCTTTACAAGAAGACAACCACGAGAAGATTAACGAAGTGATGTCAATGCTGGCATATCTCTATCGCTGCATTGGTTTCATTATTGGAGGGATAGGTTTGATTGTCAGCCTATTCTTTCCATGGTGGTTCGGTCATCTTTCTACGGGTTTGCCTCTGGTATATTTTGCTTTTTATTCGTTTCTGGCCACATCCATGTCTGGTTATATCTTCAACTATAAACAGTTACTTGTTGGCGCAAATCAGAAACAATATATGGTCAGTGCCTATTTCCAGACCATAGGCATTGTACAAAGCCTCACTCAGATTTTATTAGCATACTATTATCGTAATCTCTATCTTTGGGTTGTAGTTGGATTATTTTTCACTATCATAGGTATTATCGTTTTCAATTATCGTATCCACAAACTCTATCCATGGCTAGAAATAAGTATTACCGAAGGAAAAGCAAACCTTAAGCAATATCCAGAAGTGTTAAGGAAAACCCGCCAGATATTTGTTCAGAAAATCAAGGATTTCATTCTTTACCGCAGTGACGAAATACTTGTTGGAGCGTTCGTTTCTGTTGTACAAGTTGCGTTCTATGGCAACTATACCATTATTACCAGCAAACTCAACTTCTTAGTCAACATTCTTAGCGATGGCATGAATGCTGGTGTAGGCAATTTAGTTGCAGAAGGCAATGACCAAAACACAATGAAAGTTTTTTGGGAACTAACTGCCATCCGCATATTTATTACTGGTATTGTAGTATATGGGTTACTCCTTTTTCTTCAACCTTTTGTTACTTACTGGTTTGGACCTCAATATCGTCTAAGCGATATTATCGTTTACCTGTTAATTTTCAATATCTTTATATTTTTATCACGTGGTGTTGTGGAGATATATATATCTGCTCATGGCCTTTTCTCTGATGTATGGGCATCCTGGACAGAATTAGCACTTAATATATGCATCACCCTTTGCCTTGCTCCTTTTTGGGGTATCGTGGGCATCCTATTAGGAAAAATTATCAGCGTCTTTTTTATTGCTATGTTCTGGAAACCCTATTTTCTATTTACTAAAGGGCTTAGGATAAGAGTATCCGTTTACTGGAAAGGGATGAGTTCCTATTACTTCATTTTTGCAGTATTCTTAATCATCTGCCTACTAATCCGCTACTATATTATTGAACCCAATGTTTCTTCGCTATCTCTTTTGCTCGCCTATGGCTTGCTCACATATCCTATCCTCCTCGTACTTTTCTTTTATATTTTATTTTTATCCACTCGTGGTATGAAGTACTTTGTAGTTAGAAAGCCTCAAATATACAACAAAATCAAGCTAAGAAAAAATTATGAGAGTCATCTGTGACGCCCCAGGGCAGACCTGCAATCGACTTTGGACTTACGTAACCTCAGTGGCCCAATGTATCGCTGAACGGAAGAAGATGGTCATCATCTTCTTCGATTGGACGATTGAAGACTTTCCCAATCTACTACATTGCCCATTTATCTATTTCCCGTTATGGCACAAATGGTATTTGGAGAGGGGAAATGGCTGGAATAACTACAAAGGATTGACTTGGAAACTAACCCACAACAAAGCATGGGATAAGTTCTTTAAGTTTGTCGGCTTCACCAAAGGTTGGCAAACCAGAACTGACACTCGTTATCTAAAACAGACGCTTCCAGAATTGAAGCACATCTTCCGTCCAAAGGATAAGATCATGAATAAAGCTGAGGGATTAATCAAAGAAATGAAGCAAACCTCCGAACTAGTGGTTGGTGTACATATTCGCCGTGGAGACTATGCGACATGGAATAATGGAAGATTCTTCTACGAACTGGAGGATTACCACCAATTCATGTTGCGCATCAAACAGCTTAATAAAGACAGACGAGTTTCTTTCTTCATCAGCAGTAATGAGGATTTCTCTCTCGACATCTTTAAGGATTGTGAATGCCGTCGATTTGGCAAAGAACCCTCTGGTGCGATCCTCGATTTATATACACTATCTTTATGTGATCGCATTATTGGTCCCTTCAGCAGCTACTCTCGTTGGGCTTCATTCATCGGTGAAGCGCCCCTGTGTTTCTTAGAGTCGAAAGAACAGCAGTTTACAGAAGAAAGTTTCTCCAAAATTGTGGACTACTTTCATTTTGAGAACGGCAAAGAAATATTAGACTGGTAATACGATGAAGATTGCAATATTAACATCCGGCATTTTACCCGTTCCTGCAGTACAAGGCGGAGCTGTAGAGAATCTGATTGATTTCTATTTGGAATACAATAATCAGCATCGATTGCATGATATTACCATTTACAGCATATGGGATAAAGGGGTGGAAAGTAACCCTACTTTAAAATCCAATGTCAATCACTATCGTTACATTCCAGTAACAAACTGGTGTGCGAAACTGAGGAAGAAATGGTATCATTTCACTCATGGTAAAGAATACTATCATTACACCATTGAGTATTATCTACATAAAGCCATCAATGACATTCGTAACAAGGATTTCGACATAATCATAATCGAGAACCGTCCAGCTTATGCTCTAAGAGTCAAGAAGATATCGAATGCGAAGCTAGTTTATCATCTACATAATGAGAAATTAGATAAACAGACAAATAAAGCCAAGGAGATTTATGATGCGGCAACATGTATTTTAGTTGTATCTGACTATATTAAGAGATGTATACAGACTATTGATCCATTAGATACAAAAACAAAGACTATCTACAATGGTATTGATTTATCTGCTTTTAATAGTAACACTGGAATGTCTCGTTATACATTAGGATTCAAGGACAATGACTTTGTTCTTGTTTTTAGTGGAAGAATTAATCGTGAAAAGGGCATTTTCGAACTAATTGAAGCAATGAATTTACTGAAGGGCTATTCCCGCATCAAGCTTATGATTATCGGTAGTTCATTCTTTGGAAATGCAATGAATGATGACAAATTCACTTCAACATTAAAAGCAAAAGCCGTAACCATGAAGGAACATATCGTCTTTACAGGATTTATCCCCTATCACAACATGCCAAATTATCTGCAGATTGCAGATGTTGCAGTGATACCATCTATCTGGAACGATCCCTTCCCCACTACAGTTCTTGAGGCTCAAGCCATGGGACTCCCTATTATCACAACATGTCGAGGAGGAATACCAGAAGAAGTCACAGAGGAGAATGCTATCATGCTCGAAACAGACGAGCATTTCATCGATAACCTTGCCAGTGCTATTCTCGACCTTTATCATCATCCAGAGAAACGTCAACAGATGTCAACAGCCTCACTCGAACGTTCCAAACGTTTCGATAAAGAAACCTATGCCAAGAATTTCTTCGCAGCATTAGAAAACATCATATAATAAACAAGCGCAACTTTGATGTGAAGTTGCGCTTGTTTATTAATATATCATTACTTACTGATAGGTCTAAGATACCAATCCTGATTCGTAGTTCCGCCAGAGGTTGACCAATCTATGAAACCTGGGAAGAACTGATCGATAGGAATACTCTCGTTCTCACGCTTCAGGATGGTCTCCTTGAATACACTGATGTCAGCGTTCTTCAAGTAGAAGGCAAACGGATAATTTCCATCACGAACAAAATACTGATGATAAACTAGATCAGAGCAATCATCATCTTTACCGAAGTAACCCGTATTCATTCTCACTGTCGGAGCCTCCATAGGAATATGAACCTCCCAGTTCTGATTACCCTCCGAACGATAGATAAATGGTTGGATAGTAGCCAATTTAGTAGGAGAGCTAATTTGCGATTTATAATTCAACTCAAGGATGTAAGTTGTACCTATCTCTTTCTTTATATCATCAGTCAAATAATAAACATGTCCATCCTTTTTAAATGATGCCTCTTCTGGTACTGTCGATCCTGGCGCAATTTTCTTCATGGCAATATTGTTGAGAGTCCAATTTGTATTCAATGTCAAAGCCAAGCCACTGGTCAGTTCCACATAGTTCTGATAGGTCGTCAAGTAGTAAGTCTCTTTAATGATTTTACCGGATTCATTGAACTCTTTTTCATGTTTGACATTAACTACCGCATCGTTGAGATCATAGTCTCCCTTACTCGGCCACTTATCCTCAAAGGCATAGACGCCATTGGTAGATGATTTCCTGTTCGCAACCTCAGGTACTGGAGCAAAAACACCAACAGGCTTTAAGGCAAAGATCAAATCATCAAAGTCAAGATCGTCCATAGCGTCTTCAAATGAAATCAATGTATATGTATCTCCATTATCCGTCTTGTAGCTGAACTTTGCACCACGACTCTCACCTCTTGACCAATCAGGTTTTTTACCATTATCACTTGGTAATTTTACACCATATGAAAGCCCATCTGTTGTAGAACACCATAGATTATACTTCTTTTCACCAGAGAAAGCGCCAATATCAAGCGAATAGTCCTTGCCTTGCATGGACCATGACTGGGTCTTTAAGATAAAGCCGATTCTAGTTCCTTTAGGGAATACGGTTGTTTCCCCTGTCTTATCATTATTTGCAATATTGGGATAATACTTCAACTGAACAACATCGCCGCGATTCGTTCCTACATTATTTCTATAGGTTCTAAGATTCCATTTCTTTGCATTGCCCCACTCGCCATCTTGAGTATTTGGAAATATCATAATAATATTGAGGTCTTCTTTCTTGGTGGGTTTGTTGTCATCAGTATAATAATAATACCCTAACGAAGAGTTCCAACATGTACTACTACCTAACAGTGTAAAAGTCACCTCTGAATCTTTTTCAAGCAACAAGTCAGGGTATGAGCAATACTCATCATTCAGAGAACTGCCAGACACAAAAGCAGTACCAACAGCAGCGTACAAGCCTTCCATTTCTTCTTCACTGATAATTAGCCTCGGATCCACACTATTCTTGTCAAGCAGATAATCAGGATGGCCAGTAGCTGAGTTCCAAGAACCTAACCAATTCTTCCAATCCTTATACAATCTCTGATCTGTGACGGTACCATCATTAGTTATAACGTGAGTGAGATTAAGACTTGACAAATCGTCAGTAATTACACCAGGTCCTACAGCACGAGTAGTCGCACGTGCCGAAGCAACTTGATATTTCTCTGCAACAACTGAGGCAGTTCCTTCCTTCACGTCTGCCTCCAACAACATCATACCCGTGAAGAAGTTACCTGTGGCAATATACAGATGCTGGGCATAGGAAGGTAATTCAACAACATCATTGAACTTACCATTGCTCTCTGTATAGTCCTCATAGATGGGTTTTACATCCTCGTTCCAAAGTTCATAATCAGGACCTGTAATAAAGGGATTCTCAGTATATACACCGAAGAATACAGGACCATAAGTCTTATAAGCAGAATAATCCACATTAAGGTTTACTTTCTGAACTGTTGAGAAGTCGAAAGAATTTGCAACTTTCACCCCAGCCCCAGACTCGGGATTATTGGGATCATAAGTCATCTCATACTTTGATTTATCAATACAAGCCGTCAACGAGGCCGCAATGACAAATCCCCAACAAGTCTTCTTTAAAATACTACTAAATCTAATCATATCACCTAATTACTTTGCAAAATAACGCTGCAAATATACGAATAATAGATTATATTTGCAAAAAAAAACCAATTTACTTTCAAAAAAGGCCAAATAATTGATGTCATATCTGACTTTGTGCTCTATAATTTATAATTATAGGTATTCTTCGGATATTTTCTTATTTAATTTTGCATACACTGCATACACTAAGCACTTATCCTATTGATATTCAGATAAATAGTTTAGTGTATGCAGTAATTATTATAGTGTACGTATGTGGTTTATTCCTTCTTTTTCACCAGATACTGTTTGCTGCTGCCGACTCTGCGATGCTGAAGTTCAGGCATATTCCAGAGGAAGCGACCAAAGGCTGAGACACCATTTGCCTTCAAGCCGGAACCAGCAATTTGACGGAGTTGATCGTAGATGGCTGTTGGTGAGAGCCACTTCCCGTCTGTCTCATCCACAGCAGGCTGATAGTATTCGTTGAAATACTGTATGGCTGGCGGCGTGAGCTGATACCGACGGTTATGATCCATGATCTCTTTTACCTCTTCGGCACTGAACCACCAGTCCATATCCTTCTTAATCACCATTCTATAAGCCTGTCCATAGAGTCCCTCATAATTCGGCTTATAATCAGTCTTGATGGGTGCTGTAAGGTTCACGCAGATGAATCTTCTGCTGCCAGATGGATCACTCAAAACGTTGGTCTCATTCGTCGTAGCGATGAAGGAAGCATAACGTTTGAACTCCTCGACATGTTTGCCATAAGGACGTTTGATCTTCACATTCGGCAGTTGGATGACGTTCTTCAGAAAACCTTCCTGCAGCTTCGGACTGATCGAATTAAACTCGTCGAGATTGATCAACAGGAAGTTGTGCATAGCCTGCAGGGTGGCACGTTTCTCACTTACATCAAGATTTTCAAGGAATCCCCATCGCAGTTGCGGAGGAAGGATCATACGACAGAAAGTGGTCTTTCCATCACCCTGTGGTGAAATCAGCAGGGGCACTACGGAGTTACCATATTCCCGTTGGGGCATCACCCACTGAGCCACCATGTAGAGAAACCATTTCTTGAACCACGTCTCCCATTGCGGGATATTGCAGGGCACACATCTGGCGAGCATCGCAATATGATCCGTCTTCCCATCCCATTTGTCATAACAATTCGACATATATTCATTGATGGGATCGACTTTGCGGATCATATTCGAGTGGACAAAGCGGCGGATGTCCTTGTCTCTTGCATCGAGATTGTTTAGACGGGCTTCGATGGTCATACCGTTGATGACATTCTCATCACAAGGTGCCCAATCTTGCAGCCAAGTGGTGTTAGGGCGATATTCCGTATAGCCCATCACCTCATTGTAACGGAACACATATCTGGTATTCAGAAAATCGATAAGTCTGCGTGTCTCCACACTGACCATCTCGCCTTCCTTCCTGCGTTTGGGCTTCTCTTCGGCATAAACGGCACTGACGATAGCGCGAATACGCGGACCGTCATAGATTTTCTTATAAACATGATGGTTGCGGATATGGACAAAAGCCTCCTCTTCCGGCATATCCTTTTCGCAGAGTTTATGGGCAAGATCTGTCATATAGGCGTCATAACGCTGTGACTCCACCACGTCAGCCGTCTCTTCAAATGCCTCATGCGCTGCCTGTTGATAGACGAGCTCATAATCTTCATAAAGGCGGAAGTCCATTTCACGCTGTTCTGGCTCAGTATTATTAGATGCAGCCAACTCTTCCCTGAATAGCTGCACCATCATCGGTGTGGCATGAGGATTGTAATAGGGTCTCTCATCGAGAGTCATCCTGAAACTACTTCTTGCAGTAACCGTCTGACGTTCAATCGGTTTTGGGAGTACGCCACTATAAGCCCCCAAAGCCACTTCATAAGCTGCTTTGCAGAAGGTATCCATCTCTGCCTCCGTTTGCAGTTTGGCAGAAGTATCTTTCTGAGACACAGACACGAGGATTTCCACGCTTTTGCCATCGGCACCTGTAAAGGCTGCGAAGGTGGTAGGCAGTATCTTCGAGGCTTCTTTTACTGCCTTGATTTCATCTGGTTTCATCAGACCACTGACATGAAGCCATGTCAGACTGTGGAAAGTCGTGATTTCAAGATTGCCATTCTCCGTTTTCGTCATCTCCACCAACGGATGGATCATTGCCATCGGCACATTGTCTTCATATTGTCCCGTATCTCCAAAACGGGCAATATAATGGCGGAACTTGCCGATATCCTCGGCTTTCGTGTCTGTTTTGATTCTCTCAAGGAACCACTCTATGGACTTTACCGTCAAGTGGGAAATGTTTTTCTTGTCTGTTCTTACAATTGATAGCTTCATTTTTTCGTGTCGTTTTGTATTTGTCCCAGGGGGTGGGACTGTTAGTCCCATGTGGTGGGACAAAGTGTCCCAGGGCCTGGGACAAAATCTTTCAAACTAATAAATCTCAGGTTATAGCCCTGTGAAATCATAATCCTCAAAGGTTTTATCAAAATTCACCTCTATACCAGGCGCAAAGCGATGCACAATGTCGATGATCTCCTGTTGCAATTTGGGATTAATCAAGCGCTCACCATCTTTATAGCGATAATAAGTGCCTTTACTGCCAAGGTGCGCCGTCAATGCCAAGCGAATCTGCGTACGGACCTCCCGATACTGCACATTCTTATAGACGGCAGCAATCCCCTGGGCCATTGTCACCTTTTCCATCTTCTGATAGGAATCACATCCACCATCATGATAGTTGTTGGGGAGGACGCACGTCCATCGCTTATACCTCTTGGGGGTATGAATACACACTTGATGACGAAGGCAAGTCTCCGCCATCTCACAATCACTCTTGGGGCACAAGGCCCACCAAAACGGAATTTTTTCATAGTCGAACATACGTGCAAAGGTACTAAAAAATATGGGGATTTGCAAGTTTTTTGTGTCTTTTTTACAATAAATTTGTTTGCATACACTAACGGAGTTTCTACATACACCAGATTACGATCTGTAAATCAGCGAGTTGCACCTTAGTGTATGCAGTGTATGCAGATTTTAAAAATCAGATTTGGGATACACTTTATTAAATTCCTCATACGCGATTTTGGAAAATTCGCGGAAATAATGTAACTTTGCAGCGCAATGATAGAGTATATCCGATTGCTACGTCCGCTGCAATGGCTGAAGAACGTCTTTGTCTTTGCTCCGATATTCTTCAGCAACAACCTGTTGAAGCCAGCCTACTTTTGGCCTACGCTGGTGGTGTTTGTCTCGTTCTGTCTGGTTTCTAGCAGCATCTATTGCTTCAACGATCTGAGGGATGTAGAGGCAGACCGTCTGCATCCGAAGAAATGCCATCGCCCGATTGCCTCAGGGAGAGTCTCCATCAAAAGCGGCTACGCGATGATGATACTCTGCATGATTGGTGCCTTGGCTCTGTTGCCACTGGCCCAAAGTCCCAATACACCTTATTTATATATGATCGTGGTGGGCTATTGGCTGATGAACATCGCCTATTGTATCCGTCTGAAACAATATGCCATCCTGGATGTGTCGATTATCGCCATTGGGTTTGTGATGCGAGTGTTGGCAGGTGGTGTTGCTACTGATATTTGGATCTCCCATTGGCTGGTGATGATGACTTTCCTCGTGACGCTTTTCTTAGCCTTCACCAAGCGTAATGACGACTATCGGATTTACGAACAAACGGGCACCAAACCCCGTGTCTCGATCACTGGCTATAACAAGACCTTTATCAATGAAGCCACAGCCATCATTGCCTCCGTCACACTGGTATGCTACATCATGTATACCATGTCGCCAGAGGTCATCCAACGCATGGGCACCCGTTATGTCTATCTCACCAGCGGCTGGGTGTTGGCTGGTCTTCTGCGTTATCTCCAGAACATGATTGTCTTCGGCCTTAGCGGCTCCCCCACGAAGAGTCTCGTCAAGGATCACTTCATTCAGTTCTGTATCCTCGGCTGGATTGCTTCGTTCTTTGTGATTATCTATTTGTGATAATCCACTCCAAAGAGATAATGTCCGAGGAAGGGACTAAGGCGGATGATGTAACTGGCCAATAAGGTCACGCCTAAAACTAATAGTGAGATACACAAAATTACTACAAGCTCCACAACACTACTATTAAAAGCCTGTAACTGATTAGCATATGACAACAGGAAACGAGGCAGGAAGAAATAATGCAGTAAATAGATGTCAAGCGTTCGTGTTCCTACATACTGCAGAGGCTTTGACAGATGAATCCGTTGCAACCATGAAGCAGAAAGACGGAAGAAGCAGAATACCATTATCATTCCGCTAATACCTCCCACATAAAACCTCATTATCTCATAAAGAAGAATATTCTTGTGAGGTGTAGAGGCCACAAAGGTGAAGACAGCAGTAATAACCACTATAACAACAGGTTTGTCAGTCCATCGGACAAACGTCTCAAAATACCGTTTCACCCACGCTCCAATATAGAAAAACAGGAAATAGCGCCATACGACCACACTTAGGAAGCCCAGAGAACTGACAGCATGTACCTGCCAACCAACGGCTGATGCCTGTATCACATGATAATAACGGGAATATATAAATGAACCTAACGCTATCAACAATGCAACAACAAAGTCCCATTTACGACATAGCCGCACGGATAGCATATAGAGTATAAAGAACTCAAAGAGCACAAACGTGAACCAGTAGCCGCCTTTCAGAGCACCCAGTTGATGGTAGAACTCTGGTGGAGGTGCCAACAAAAAAAGGAAAATAAAAGTAGGTACTAATTGAACCATCATCTTACGATGGGCTACCTGCCAAAACGGTTTTCGAGCCATCGTCTCAAACAGCCAACCGCTGATAAAGAAGAAACAAGGCAGACGAAACAGGAAGAACACGGCATTAAAGCCCAACAAGGAATTGCCGAAACAGAAATGGCAGATATGCGAATAGATGACGAGAATCATCGTAAATCCTCGCATCGCATCAATGTATTCTATCCTCTGTTTTGCCATTATGCCTGCAAAGGTACAGAATTATTCACAATATATCACCTATAAATTTGGATTTTTGCTCACTTAATCGTATCTTTGCATCATGAAAGAGAGATTAATATGGATTGATTGGGCTAAGACACTGGCTGTTTGCTGCGTGGTATTCTGTCACTTGCCACAATCGCAGGATTGGTTCTATTATCGATTCCTACAGGCAAACATCATCACCACATTCTTCTTCATCTCCGGCTATCTGAAAAAAGATCATGGTAGCGACAAGGCCAACTGGAAGAAATACTGGAACTGTCTCATCCTACCCTATCTCTTTTATAATGCGATCGTCTATCCATATTGGCTTGTAAAATTCTACATGTTCAATGGCAGCATGCCAGATCTCTTCCAAGCCATGCGTCCTATCTTTGGCGCTTTACTCTTCGAACATGAGAACGCATTCTGTGAACCACTGAATGGTCCATTGTGGTATATCCCTGCCATTCTCCTGATGCACATCATCATCGACCTGTGCAGAAAAACCCGCCATCTGCATCAGATTATGATTTCACTCTGCGTTCTCTCAATCATTCTCTATGCCGCTAACAAATACTACTATTTTGCCCCTAACCTAACCCCCATGGGTATTCTCAGGCGCTTACCTTATTATTATATAGGGTATGCATTCGGGCAGAGGCAATTATTCCGAAACTCAAACATACATCGAGACCTTATCAGCAGTATCGCCTGCTTATGTCTCAGCATTCTATTCTTCCATTGGCATCTCCAAGCCTTCAGAGCAGGAGAATACATTTTGCATATTGCCCTATTCTATCCATCAAACATCGGATTCCTTTTTGGAGTACTTTATGGTTGCAAATTGCTGAACAACTGCAAATCGCAAATCATTATTAACCTTTCTATTGGTACGCTGGCTGTGATAGGACTACATGCACCACTCATTAGTTTAGCCAATCAAATAACTGTGTACCTCTTCAATATCGAGGGTACATTATGTTATACATGGTATGAAGCCTTACCGCTAGCCATTCTTATCGTTGCAGTTATTTATTCTTTACCAGATTGTCTTCAGAGTCCTCGTAATGATCGGTCTTGTGGAAGATGTGTATAAGGCCCTTGCCTTAAATCTTCATATACCGGACAAAAAACTATATTATTATGATTTCACCACCAAACCCTCAAAAAGAATATTCCACATGGGCATGATTTTTTCTTTTTTAAATCGTTGAGCAGATTGTATTGCATACCTACCCATTTGTTTTCTCAAGGTTTCATTTTCCATCAGCAGACATAGTTTGTCTGCAAAAGCCTCATCATTATAACAATCAATCAAGAATCCATCTCTTCCATCTGTGATAATCTCAGACGGGCCATAAGGACAATCAAAAGCTACAACAGGAATACCACAACTCATAGCCTCAGGGATGACAAGACCAAATGGCTCATACAACGACGTAGAAGCCAAAATGGAGCTCTCACGGAAACAATCGAGAATCTTGTCCGTAGGCTGATGAATATGGATATTCATATTCAAATTCCTAGCAACAAATTCCAACTCCTGCTGCTGTTCACCTTCCCCATAGATATCCAGATGCCAGTCTGGGTATTTGGGATACACTAGTTGCCAAATCTTCAACATTTCCATTGGACGTTTCTGATAATCGAAACGACCTACAAAAATGACACGTTTGCTGTCAAGAGTAGAGATACCACCATCATTCAAATGCACGATATCGGGAATAGCTCTCACATGAGGATAGTGGCGATGCCATTCCATAGCATCTTCCTCTGTTAAGGCAACTATAACCTGAGCCCTTTTCAGGCTTCTATGATACATATAATCGGCAAAACGACCTTTCAAACCACTGTGCCTAATTGTCTGTAGATATATGGAGTGAGACTCTACGACTAAGGGGATCTCACCTTTAATTTTAATCAAAACATCCAAATCCACATAGTTAGCTGTCGTGCATACAATCACATCAGGTTGAATACGCTTCAAGCTTTGGTCAAGTCTTTGACGGAATAGCCGTTTTAGGCGCATCTTCATCAAGACACGCTTCAACCAACGATACTGATACTGCTGATGGAAACGGATACCCAAATCCCAAAGATTCACACCTTCTTCCAGTTGATAAGGCACAGGGTGTTGTCCCTGATCAGTAGTCAACATAAAGACCTCATAGCCATACATGGCAACCAGAAGATTCATCTTCTCTACCAGCACTCGTTCGATACCACCCCAATGAGCCAGAGAGCGAAAGACATAGAGAACTTTCATGTTTGTTTCTTTTTCACCAAATTATCATCAGAATCTTCATAATGATCGGTCTTATGGAAAATACGAGTTATTCCTTTCATTTGAATTTTGACATGATTGACAAAACTCTGAAAGAGCGACTGATTGCCAATCGTACCATAGCCAGTAATAGCCCGACAACGATGGTCTCGTACAAAGACAATTTTCCCATACTTCTTAAGAGCCAAAGCCATAGACCCATCCTCGCCACGGATAATATCTACACGATACGGTTCCTTACGTCCATAGTCGGCATTATAGGCAAACACCAAACCACGTACGGAGAGTTCCGGACGCTTAAAATGCTGCACCCAGAGAAACAAATCACGAGCCATCTCAAACAGAGCCAACCCCAATTTGCTATGGTTGGCATCAGGGAAATAGCTCCACGTAGCAGATGCACAACTAACACCTGGCTTCAGCAATTGTTCTAACATAACCTCATAATACATGGGCGGATAGAGCGTATCGCTGTCAACGTCAAAATAGAAGCGTCCCTTGGCGTGCTGCAAACCACAGCGGCGGGCATAACCACACGAATGCTGATACTCCGTGTAATAAGTGATACCAGACTTCTCGAAAATCTCGGCAGTACGGTCTTTTGAGTCGTTATCTACTCCAATAATCTCCACAGGATATTTGCAACATATCTCGCTGATAGCCCAGAGACAAGCCTGCAGATGAGTTTCCTCATTATAGGCAATCACAACAATGGATGCCAACGGCTCATCACTCTGCAAGGCTGCTAACCTCTCCCGAGTACCATTGACAATCTCTAGGGGGACCTCATTGAAAGGCTTACCGTAGATGGTCATGTATTTATCGTACCAGTTTGCCATAAAAAATCTTTCGTATTCGTTGTACTACTCTTTTGTATCAAAGAGTTTTGAAGGGAGTTTAATCCAATCACCTATAATTTCATCCCAAGATGGCGGATTGAAATAGACCATACCTCCTAAAGTAAAGAAAGTCATTTCTCCGAAAAAAACGACATCTTTCACTAAATACATATCTACTCTAACGTGCGGGAATCCAGCCGATAACTTTTGAGCTATCTCCCTCATCTCTTCAAAATATTTAGGCTTCCGAGGGGGAATCTCAGAATTAGGATCTCGCATATGAAGAGGGAGACGATTCCAATCCATATCAAAAAAGTCTGTATGTGGAGTATGTTCACCATCTTTTGATACATACATCATTTTGGGCACGCCGTTAAAGCAAAAGAATTTATAATCAGTAAGTACTCCAGAATCATCGTCAACAAGATATTCTTCTGCAATAACTCGTGGTTTAACATTCTTGTAAGGCCATTCGCGTGTTTCCATATATGTGCTCTTACATAACCCTTTGTGTATGGTATCTCTCGCTTTGGGGATATCCAATAGAGACTTGTCTTTACAAATAACATGACCTCCGCATCCATGCGTACACTTTAAAACAAACTGATTGGGCAAAACATCAAAATCAATATCATCAGCATTGTCCCAAATACCATAACATGGAACGACATGTTGACTGCCAATTTTATCTGCCACCCACTTCTTCGCTTCATATTTGTCTACCATGACTGTCATTTCCGGTCGGTGGTAAAACAATTTTATCCATTGGCACTTTGCATTAAATCCAACAGGGTTTTCAAGATTGAGTTTCTTTCCAAAATTGAAATAATAACGTAACTTAAGATAAAGTTGGTCTGAACGCCATAGTGGTGATGTCTTCCGCAAGAAATAATCTCCCAACATGCGTGGATTCTTAAAATAATACCTGTTCATCTGATAATATGCTATTATAATCTATGAAATAATTTTGCAGAAATCTTAATCATAAACACCGAAAGAGGTGACGGAAGAACACCTAACAGCCAATAACCGAGATTCTTCATACGTGCTTGTCGGGAGCACAGTATTTCACGAAAGGTCATAGGATGCTGCATGATGTTACGCAACTCGGTCTTTGTATAAGGCACATCAATGTCGTCACCTTTTGCCAAGATACGGCAAGCAAAGGAATAGTCATACATAAGCAATACCGAACAACGCTTAGCATAGTAACTTTTACTGCGCAATTCACTGCGACGTTTCTTTTTGTCTATAGCATCAATGGCCAAATCCATTTGTTTACGAGAGATTGGATGTGTACGCTTAACCTTAATATCCGTCTTTCGCATATAATAATGATAAGTTATATTTGGAAGCAGCACAACACGCGAAACATAGGTGGGTAAGTCAACAGTATAGGTAAAATCTTCACCATAGCCATGCCCTACAGGAGTAACGCGAAGATTGTTGCGACGTATGACATCAATATCTAGCAAGAAGTTCCAGTTCATAACCTCAACACCGACCGTATAGGCATACTCAGCATATTCATCAGCCTGAGTGAAAACCTTTTTGGGGTACGGATATGGCACCGCTCGCACTATTATATCATTTTCAACATATACACGGTCGAAGCTGCCATGTACCATTTCTGCATTATGTTCCATAGCAGCATTATACAGTAATTCAATCGTGTTTGGTTCAATAGTGTCATCACCGTCAAGTGAATAGAAATACTTTCCATGAGCCTCAGCCATCATACGATTGCGCCCCTCTCCAATACCCATATTATGAGATTGCCTTAACACGCGGATGTCATTACCACGTGGATGTGATAGTTGATATTCTCTGACAATATCCATTGAACTATCCGTACCACAGTCATCACATATAAGAAACTCAATATTTTGAAAGGTCTGCGACAAGGCTGAGTCTAGCATCGGGCGAATATATTTCTCGATGTTATAAACTGGGATACCTATTGTAACTTTATAGTCCATTTATTTTTCTATTTTATTATAATTCCTTTCGTTCTTCGAGATTTATGTTACAAAGATAAATAGAAATAATTAAAAATAACGCTGTTTAAGTTTTTTTTGCATATTTGCACAAAAAATATAAAAGTCAGATATGGAAATATGGTCTATATTATTTATCCAGAATACTGCTACATTCGGGGCGTGAGACGGATCAATCCGAATTTTGTAATCTCGACCATCATTGCACCAATCAGCCGATGTGGAAATAATGGCAAGCAACGCATGTGAGAATAGGCAAGTTGTGCATGAAATATCAAATTATAAAAAAAAGAAACACCAGTAAATTCGCATACTATCTTAATGATTACTACTTTCTTCAAAGTATTTACTTTTAATAATTAATTCGGATAAAGCCCATGCCTTTTCTGTAACAGAATTCTGGTAATCCTTCGACAAAACTGTATGTCCCAATCCGTGCCAGTCGCTTTCAATTCCTAACACATCCAATAAGGTTGTAAAGATATCCAATTGATTCATGGGACCAGCCCATGCCTGCTCTTTGTCAATTTTACCATGAATGATAAACAAAGGTAGTTCCTTTGTCAATTGATTTTTCATTCCCAAAGCATCTAAATGAGCATGGTGATCCGCAGTTATAACTATCAGACTATTATCATATATATCTTTTTGCTTTAGGAAATCAAAATATTTCCGAAGCCACGCATCCGTATAATGACACGCTATCAGATAGTTCAAATAACCATTTGGCAATGATTTTTCATTCAACACCAAACTCTCATCTATAGGAGAACGATATGGCTGATGCGTAGAATAGTTTAATAACAAAGAAAAGAACGGCTGGTGATGATAAAGGGGACTTCTCATGGCCATCGTGAAAATCTGCTCGTCATTCAAATAGTCAACAACATCTCCCAATACATCCCGATTACAAAACATATGGTCTATACCGTACACAGGATTCATCTGTTCCTGTACCCAAACCATCGGAGGAGAAGGCATGACGATCTCCGTATATTTTGTACCATAATGTTTTGCCAGCAAACGCGGGAAAGCAGGAAAAGTGGTCAATTTGGCCTCTCCCACCGTCAATTTATCACGCAAAGGGAGTAGACCGGTCATAATAATAAACTGTCCATCACCAGACTCTCCCATTGTGATATTGGGGGCCACATGACCATTATAATAAGTATCACTGTCGCGTTTAAGAATATTCAAAAATGGCGTTATCTCCTTTCCGTCAACCTTTAAGTCTATCGGAGATGACAAGAAAGATTCCAAAACAATAATTATCACATTCCTAATAGCAGGATTCACCAAATGCCCAGTTACTCTTTGAGAAAAGTCAGCTGCCTCTGTTTTAATCTCCTCACGTTGTTGATCTGTCAATTCCACCACATGGAACAAATCATATACTTCTCCACATAACACACGAATAGTTCCTGTTTCAAAACGAGTCTTATTGGGGAATGAATTCCTTGCGCCTCCATATAACAAGTCATTTATACGGCTATTGTACAATGCCAAATTTCCTCTAGTTTCTGATTTTAAGACATGATATCCAGAATAAAACAGGAATATACAAACTAATGAAACAACAGGAGTTAGCAGCAACGTCAGTAATAGTTTTCTATTTAAAGACAAATAATCAATTTCTCGGTAAACTATTATAAACAATCCCAATGATGTCGGGAAAAACAAATCTACCCACTGAAAGCCTGCTAGCATACTGTCAACAACTGCTTGGTCTGTCAGGCTGTCAGCCATGCTTATTACAGATAATGGAATATATTGATTAAAAAACCGCACGTAAAAAACATTAACAAACGCCCATACAAAAGTCGTAACATATGTTAGCAACAAACTATATTTTAGGTGTCCCCATGACAATATGAGATATAAAAGCAACACTACATAAACATCAAAAACTACCGTCAAGAAATTAATCTCAAAAGTATATGCCAATAACACATCTTCAATATAATGACCAAAAAACACATAATAATGCATGAATAACATATTTATCATGCAAAAAAATAGAAGAATAGTCATTTTTCCAATCTGTCCCAAACCACTTACAAAAGTCATCTTTTAAATTTTTGGGGACAAATATACAAAAAAAAAACAATTTATTCTCAAATATCACATAATTATTGTACTTTTGCAGAAAATAAACATAGAAAGATGAAAATAGCATATATTATGTATCCTAGTGCCTGCTACATGGGGGCGGGAGACGGCTCAAAGATGCAGGCCGAAATATGGCTCAAAGAACTGGAACGGAAAGGACATCATGTTGATCGCATCAGCCCATGGGGACATTATGATTGGAAAAGCTATGATGTAGTACATGTTTTTGGCTTCGGTTTGTGGATCCATGACATGATCCACTGGGGCAGTTGTATAAATCCCAACTTTGTGTTCTCGCCCATCATCGATACCAATCAGCCTATGTGGAAATATTGGCTGGCAACACATGTGGGGGTAGAGAAGCTGCGCATGTACTCACGCAACTACGCCTTACGCAAGTTACGGAGCGAAATCAAGATGTTTTTTGCACGTTCAGAATATGAAGCAGATTATCTGCGACGAGGATATGGAATAGAAGATAAAAAAGTTGCAATAATTCCATTGTCTTATCGCGGTGACCATTACGATAACACGATTAAGAAGGAACCTTTTTGCCTGTTTGTTGGCACGATGACACAGCCACGTAAAAACGTGCCTCGCCTGATTGACGCTGCTAAAAAATATGGATTCACACTAAAACTGGTAGGCAATAAAGGTAATGTCCAGTCAGAAGCAAAACTCAGGGAACAAATTGGTGACGCAAACAATATAGAGATATTAGGGTTCGTAAGTGACGAAGAACTAATATCCCTTTACGACCGTGCCAAGGTATTTGCCCTACCCAGCCTTAACGAGGGTGTAGGATTAGTTGCCTTAGAAGCTGCGATTCATTGTTGCAATATCGTGATTACAAAATTTGGTGGGCCGAAAGAGTATTATGAAAAAGGGACTGTCCAACTCATTAATCCGAACGATATTGACGATATTGGAAAGGCTGTTATGAAAGCTATGAATGACAACTTATCTCAACCAAATTTGCGCAATAAATTAATAGAGAAATACAACGTATCTTCTTGTGTGGATATGCTTATCAAGGAGTATCAGAAGGTTGCAGAACATCAGATCTGATTCCTCTTCATTACGTCATCAAAAAGCGTCTTCCACATTTTTGCTATATAATCGATACTAAACCAAGGTGTTTTATTTCTGGCAGAAACAGACATTTTATTACGAAGCGAATCATTTTTCATTAGGCTAACAAGAGCTGATGCTAATTTGGCTACATTTCCATTTTCAACAAGAATGCCGTCTTCTCCATCAGAGATAATAGATTGTGGTCCCCATGGGCAATCAAAAGAAACTACAGGTACTCCACAAGACATAGCCTCCAATATTGCCATGCCAAAACCTTCAAAACTAGAACTGCAGACTGCCAACGAACTCATCTCATATTCTTTTTGAACATTAGAAGTTCTTCCATTAAGGATACAACGTTGCCTATCAATACGCATCTCGTCAATCAGAGCTTCGTATTTTGTGCTATCCCCATCTCCAAAAATAACCAATTCCCAATCTGGACATTCTTTCTGCACAGAAGCCCAAGCCATCAGCAATTTATCATATCCTTTCTCATGACTATACCTCCCGACTGCTATAACTCTTTTTTTCCTATTCGTTATTACATGACGATTCATCTCAACCAGTGGGTTCGGAATAGCCACTACATTGTCAAGTTCTACCCATGCTTCGCGGTCTCTTTCTGTCAGAACCACCAAACGGTCTAACTGACGCAAAGAAGAGACAAGACTTGCCATCCAAAAATGTTCAAACAATATCTTTAAAGGATTTCGACTATGAAAATTCCGATAGTTTGCACGATTAACATGAAGTTCGCCAATCTTCCTACTTCCATCCTTAATACCCGTAATAAAATTAATCTCACGACGGAGCATACTAATAGTGATGTCAGGGCGTAGACGTAACAGTTCTTCGGTTATAAGTTTTTTAAATTTGCGCTGTTTAGGAATATACAAGAACAATTTATGCAACAAGCTGCCATTCCACATTTCCTCAAACTCAAGCCCCAAGTTGACCACCTTAATTTTCTCCGACAATGGATAGAACAACGGTTTGTCCTTTCCTTCCGTTAAGATGATGGTGATATCATAGCCATAGTGTTCTACAAAATAGTTGGCTTTTGACGTTAACACCCTTTCCACCCCACCAGCCATATAAAGAGCTGGAGTTATATAAACTATCTTTAAAGGTTTCTCTCTCATTTACGAACAATGATGGTTATACGCTACAAAAATACAAAAAAAAATAAATATCACCAAATTATTACCATGTTTTGTTATAAAACGAAACAAAATTTGGAGATTTCACATAAATTATATAACTTTGTCGCAAAATATATAAACTTGAATATGAAACTAAGCATAATCGTACCAGTATACAATGTCGAAAAATATATCAGACCCTGTATTGAAAGTATATTCAAGCAAGGACTTGATGATGCAGATTTTGAAGTCATTATTGTAAATGACGGCTCTACAGATCACAGTATGGAGATGATTAAAGATCTGATAAACAAGCATCATAATGTTTTGGTCATCAATCAAGAGAACCAGAGTCTATCAGTAGCAAGAAACAATGGCGTTGCTATAGCAAAAGGTGAGTATATCTTAATGCCAGATTCTGATGACTTGCTTGTAGATAATAGTGTCAAGCCATTATTAGAAATTGCACTTGAAAAAAAAGTAGACATTATTGTAGCTGAATTTTTGTCAATTAATGATAATGACATTGCCTCTTTTCTCGGAGTAGTCCAAGAAAAATTTTCCTATCAAGAAATGACTGGGGAAGAATTGTTGCTGGAATTAAATCCACGCCAATGCTATGTCTGGCGAGCTCTTTATAAAAGATCCTTTATACAAGACAACCACCTTAGTTTCATTCCTGGCATCAATTACCAAGATGTCCCCTTCACACATGAATGTTATTTAAAGGCTCAACACTGTATAAAAACGCCATGGTTACTAAACATATACAGAGCTAACAGACCTCTATCTGGAACCTCCTTTTTTTCACTCAAGAAATCAATCAGTTATTGCACAGCCATAGCAAGCACATGGGATTTAAGAAAAACAAAAGGCATTTCGCCTCAAGCTCTATACAAATTAGAAGAAGACGTATTCATATCCTTCAAAATGATGACTTACCATACCCTTCATAGCATCCACAAATCATCTGAGAGGAAAGCTGTGATGTCACTTCTAAACGCAACAGCTCCACATCTGAACTTCACTCATGGATTCAGACAAAAAATAACCACATTCATGATCAAGCGAATGCCTAGTCTCTATATTGAGTGTTATCATCTATATGCGCAAATCGCATATAAAATGCGCTAAACACATTCACATCTTATCAAATTCTAATATGGAGAAAATTGATTTTGTTATTCCCTGGGTAGATTCTAATGACCCCGAATGGATTGCTTCCTACAATCATTATAGACCCAACAAACCGATATTAGACAATGCCAGATTTAGGGATTGGGGCACTTTAAAATATTGGTTCAGATCTGTTGAAAGGTACGCGCCATGGGTTAACAAAGTATTCTTGATAACAAATGGAAAATATCCAGATTGGATAAATAAGGATTGCAAAAAATTAGAATTAATAGAACACTCAGACTATATCCCTGAGAAATATTTGCCAACTTTCAATTCAAAGACTATCGAATTGAATCTGGGCAGGATTAAAGACTTATCTGAATATTTTGTATACTTTAATGATGATACATTTATCAATGCACCTATTTTACCACAATACTATTTTAGGAATGGGTTGCCATGCGATTATAATTTTGAGTCCCTTTTCAGGAATCCATCCTACAGTAAAGCTAACCATTTCGGGGTAGAACTTGATATTTATTGCGATGTAGCTGTACTTAACAGCCATTTTAGTAGAAAAAAGGTAATCCGTCAGGCATGGAAAAAATGGTATGGTCCACATCTCTGGGGGAAACCACTACTCTTTTCTCTCCTATTGTTCAATCGTGATAAATTTGAAAACTTTACATTATTCCATCATGAACAACCCATGCTTAAATCTGTATTTCAAGAAATATGGGAAAAAGAAGAGTATGCCCTTGATCAAAGTTGCAGTAGATTCAGAAAAGAAGCAAGTCTTAACCAATATATCATCCGATATTGGCAGTTTGCGTCTAACAGGTTTTGGCCCTCTAAGAAAAAAGGCTTGATGTACTATTATTACAACGAAGAAATATTAAATGACCTCGAAAAGGTAATACTTGAAGAACGTTGTGCATCTATATGCATCAATGACACTCCCCATTGTAACGAAGACGATTATGAACTGGCAAAAAAAACGATCAGTGCATCTTTTGAAAAGAAATTCCCCAACATATCTATGTTCGAGAAAATTATATAAGATCTTTGTATTTACCCATTATCCTAATGAATGAAACAGATAGTGTTGACGGCATGACACCCAACAAATAGAGGGCAATATTTTTCGCTTTCCATCCTCTTAGGTTTATGGTTTCAGAGAAAGAAAGAGGCGAGTGCATGACATCACGTATTTCTCTATTTGTGATAGCTGGAGTAATCTTCTTCCTGTTCTTCAAAATTGCACATGCCATATAAAAATGGGTCATCATTACTTTATACATCCGCTTGTGGAAGTATGGTTTTGACTTAACTCGGGCACTATTTTGCTTGACAAATGCCATGGCATCAATAGTTTTCTTTATTTCATTCTTGTCTATATGGTCACGTTTATCAAAATTTGACAAAGAACCATAACGGCAGTAATAATAATAGGTAATATTTGGCAACAAGACTGCACGTGTAATATAGGTCGGTAAGTCTATCGTCATTGCAAAGTCTTCCCAATAATTCGCTGCTTTATAGCGAATGTTGTTCTTCATATATATTTCACGCAGGATGAGAAAATTCCATGTCTGTGCTTGAAGAAAATCATATTCGCAATAAACACGGTCAGCGAATTCATGCTCTTTCAAGAACTGCATAGGAGGATAACTATACGCTGTTTTCTTTGTTGTTCCGTCAAATTCCTCAATCCTTTCATAGGAGCCATATACTATATCTGCATTATATCGTTGGGCAGACTCATACAGCAACTGAATCGTATCGGGGGCTATGGCATCGTCAGCATCTAATTGATAAAGGTAACAGCCTTGGGCTTCCTCAATAATCCGGTTCCTAGCACACCCAATTCCCTTATTCTGTGGCTGACGTACAATACGGATATCCTTACCACGGGGATGGGTTTGTTGGTACTCACGAATAATATCCATTGAGCTATCTGTACCACAATCGTCAAGCACTAAAAATTCTATATTTTCAAATGTTTGTGCCAAGGCAGAATCCATAGTCATGCGAATAAATCGCTCGACATTGAAAACAGGTATTCCTATGGTTACTTCGTATGTCATTCAAAATCTGTCAAGTTTCATTAAACATTCCACTATTACATACATTGAATAATTATTTTCAAATTCTTTAGTGTAAAAGATTAAAGAGCCTTTTTTATCTTCCCCAAGAGCCATATTGTAGGTATAGTTGCAACAATAGGCATTGTACCTAATAGCCATAAGAATAGATTTTGTATCATCTGATGACGGAATTTTAAAATTTCCCATACGGAAAATGGGTGATGAAGAATTGCCCGAATCTCACGTTTAGTAAACGAAGGCTCAATGCGTTGAGCATACTTAATAATATGACAAACAATATAGAAACTGTTCATTTCAAGACTCTTACAAAGATCTGGTAGATAATGCTTATCTATCAGTACCTGGCTCTTTTCTTTAAGATAATTAATTGTCTGAATATTTTTCTCAATTTCGTTTTTATTCAACTTATCACGATCCTGATAATGTGACAAGGAACCAGCTCTGCGATAATAATGATAAGTAATGTCTGGAAGCAGAACGGCACGCCTTACTTTTGTCACCAACTCATATGTGAAAGCCATATCCTCCCAAAATACCTTATCAATGAATCGAACCCCCGCCTGTTTCAGGAATAGTAAATCTATCAAACTATTACATACTGTGATTTGAAAGACATTAGTATGACTATAAGCATAAGCAGCCAAAGAATCTTCGACAGAAAAAAATATCGATGGTTTTTGATATAATTCCCTTGTAGTATCATTTATCAGATTGATTATCTCATATGATGCATATACAATCTGGGCAGAATGAGCCTCTAAAGTATTTACCAACAACTGTATCGTATAATCTTCTATTTGATCATCTGAATCCAAGAAATAAAGATATTTGCCCTGTGCTTCATCAATTATTTTATTTCGACTCGCACCAACACCCAAATTATGATTATTTCGAATAATTCGAATACATTCTCCACGAGGATGCAAACTTTTAATTCTCAATATGATTTCTAAAGACTGATCATTGCCACAATCATCAACAATCAAGATTTCTATATATGGATAGGTCTGTCTTAAAGCCGAAAGGATCATGTCTTCTACATAACCTTCTGCATTATAAACAGGAACCCCAATTGTAACTAAATTGTTCATTCTATTTAATGAATATGTTTGAAAAATATAAAATCCAATCAATTAACCTTAAACAACACGTTCTACCCCACCAGCCATATACAAGGCTAGTATGCAACAAACTAATTTATATCGTTTTTTATCAGGCATAAACACAAATAGCGTTTTATTTTGCAAATTTAAGAAAATTTTTTGGAACTATCAATTAAAATCCGTAATTTTGCAAATACAATGAGAAAAATCTGCTTTTTAATTGACTCCATCTTCACAACAGGAGGTGTACAGCGAGTAACTGCAGTCATCGCCAAGGAATTGGCAAAAGATGATGCAGTTACTATTGTCACATTTGACGAACCAGACAAATACGATTCCCAATTATACGATTTAGCAAGTTCGAATATCACATTTAGGCATTTCTGTTACCCTGCCGTTAAGAACTGGAAGATAAAAATTTATAAACTATGTAGTGGCATTTACCTTAAATGTCATTTTCAATCAAAATGGGCATCTAACTTATATGCCTGGAGCTCTTTCCCCTCCCCACTAAGAAATGCTTTAGCAGAAGAACTCATCAAAGGTCAATATGACGTTATTATTGGCGTACACGCCCCTTTAGCAGCCAGACTGGCAACACTTCGCCCCTATCTACCTGAAACTAAACTGATTGGTTGGATCCACAATTCTTTTGAAGCATTGTTTGGGGATACCTCATTATATATAGGATCAGACAGAAAACGGCATTATGTCTATCAATTCCAGAAGTTAGATGATGTAATTGTACTCTGCAACCATGATGCAGAAACTTATCAAAAATACGATCCCCGTTTCCTACCAAGTGTCATCTATAACCCGTTGACTCTGATACCTGGGAAATTGTCTGAAGGAGACTCTCATCGGTTCTTAGCTGTTGGTCGTTTCTCACATCAGCATAAAGGATTTGACCTATTAATTGAAGCATTCCACATTTTTGCACAACAAAACACTGATTGGAAACTGGACATTGTGGGAGAAGGTGTAGAAGAAAAACTATACAGATCGTTGATTCAGAAATATCATTTAGAAAATAGGGTATTTATCCATCCATTTACCAACAATATCCAAGAGTATTATTCTAAAGCACAAGTCTATGTGCTTAGTTCCAGATGGGAAGGTTTTGGACTGGTGTTGGTAGAAGCTATGGCTCATGGCCTACCTATTGTTTCATCTGACTTACCCACCAGCAAGGAGATCTTGGGAGATTTCGGCCTCTATTTCAAAAATGGCAATATTGAAGAACTATCCCAACGTTTAGTAGATGCAACTCAACTTAATTGGAAAGAAAAATCCAAAGAGGCGACAAACATTGCCAACAGATTTGACATCAAACAAACCATTGAAAAGTGGAAAAAAATAATAAACTAAATGGACTAAGCTTTATCTATCACTTTCTGCATCTGAATTTTCCAAGAAAGATAATCCACATTCTTACGGATATCTTCGGGTTTGAACTGATGATTGTCAATAAAATCAAGAATCTGCGGAATGTCTATCGGCGACTCATCTGGTTTAGCTTTGATAATATAAGGCTGATGATCGAAGTCACTATCTTGTTCACTATAGATAAAAGGTATGCCACGAGTGGCATACTCGCGATTCTTCAGGGTCTTAATGACGGTAATACCACTACGATGTCTTGCCAAACTACCAATGGCGAAACAACTATGATTGAACACTTCATCCAGAGTATCACCAAAAAGCTGACCATGAAAGATAATCTTGTCTTGAATACCATATTTATCAATAATAGCCTGAAAACCTGGATGGAATTCGTTTGCCTTATAGCGTTCATTGGGGTGAACACCTCCGACAATATGGAAATAAACCTGACGGGGATTTGATGTACGCCGGTAATACTCTCCCAAGCCTGCAATTAGGCGATCATAACCATGCCAGATATGGACTTCTGCCACACCAATCAGATGGATAGAGCCGTCAGCTGGTGCCTGATACTGATGTAAAGGTATGCTATCGAAGTCAACACCATTACTGATACGGATTGTGCGCTGTCCGAAAATACGTTCTTCATCAGAAAAAGTAACAATGGCCGTCATCTCTTTTGACAACTTATTGCGAAATAACTGATCCATCTTCAATTTAGTCCTCATATCCCATGAGAATGTTGCAAATTCCTGATCGTAGGGATATGTAGGGATTTCGGTAACAGCCTTAATTCCAATTTTCTTCAATTTCTTAAAGAAACGAATCAAAATCGGGTCTGCATTCTGATTGCAACGGGCATAGACAAACTGAATGCCATTCAATTTGCAATATTCATAGATACAATCATAATCAAACCGCTGACGAAGGGCTGCCATCTTTCCTGTTCCATAGTCCCGTATAACCTGATCATCAATATATCTGCAGCGATGACCTCTTGGGTCAAAATCGTAATAACACAGATGAACCTCATGACCGTTTTCACGAAGTCCTTTCACTTGACAGTGGATTTTCTTAGAGATTCCACTGGCATCAGAGAAACCATGATAAACAAGGAACAGTACATTCATATGCTAGAATTCTTGCGCAACAGATTCGATAATTTGAATTTTATTCGGCAAAAATAGGAAAAAATTTGGAATTACACAAAATAATTCATATTTTTGTAGTCTGAAAAAGAAAAGTTATCATGGACAGTGAACAAGTCAGGGAAAAGTTTAAAGGTAATCCGAAACTGAAAAAATTGATCGATTGGCTGATTATGAATCAGGTGGAAACGAGACCACGCTGGTATATCAGGTTATTGGCGCCCTTCTATCAGCATCGGGGAAAGCATAGTGTCATCCACCGTTCTGTGAGGATGGACACCCCACCCTATCGGCAGTTCAGACTTGGGGACTATTCCGTGATTGAGTCTTTCTCCTGTATCAACAATGCCGTCGGTGATGTGATTATAGGCAATCATACCAGAGTGGGATTACATAATACGATCATTGGTCCTGTCACCATCGGTAATCACGTTAATCTGGCACAAGGTATTACTGTGACAGCACTCAATCACAACTTCGAAGACACAGAGAAGCGTATTGATGAACAGGGCGTCAGTACTACACCTGTTACCATCAGTGATGACGTATGGATTGGAGCCAATGCCGTAATCCTTCCAGGCGTTCACATCGGACGTCATTGTGTGGTAGCGGCAGGAGCTGTTGTTACAAAGGATGTACCAGACCATTCACTCGTGGCTGGTGTCCCTGCTAAAATTATCAAACAGATATGAGAATAGGTATTGAAGCGCAGCGTATTTTCCGTAAAAACAAACACGGAATGGACTATGTGGTTCTTGAGGAAATCAAGGAGCTGCAGAAGTCTGATACCAGGAACGAGTATTTTGTTTTTGTGGCACCAGGCGAAGACCGTTGCCTTCATGACAGCAAGAATGTGCATATCATAGAGATCGGCAGTAACTTCTACCCGCTCTGGGAACAGTTCTCTCTGCCCAGAGCTGTCAATCAATTGAATCTGGACATGCTGCATTGCACCAGCAACACAGCCCCTATCCATTGTAAGATTCCACTGATTCTGACACTGCACGATATCATTTTCTTAGAGCCGCGAGACAAATCTAACAAATCGCTTTATCAGAATATGGGATGGCTCTACAGAAGATTTGTTGTACCCAGAATTCTGAAAAAATGTAAGCGGATAATCACTGTCTCAGAAT
>Ga0256407_10002356_pt1 | contig 36422 bp, 31 predicted proteins | sample RumenRJG_04DNA_FD_193489 | JGI IMG/M metagenome (GOLD analysis project Ga0256407, IMG submission 193489) | Bovine rumen microbial communities from Lethbridge, Alberta, Canada - RJG_04 | ecosystem: Host-associated > Mammals > Digestive system > Stomach > Rumen | place: Canada: Alberta...
TTAAATGCTGTACTAACCAATTTTTCTCCGTTCTCTAAAAAGAGAGAAAAAATATATCCCGATATAAAAGAAGAAATTGATGTTTTAATTGCAACAGACTGTATTTCGGAAGGTCAAAACTTGCAGGACTGCGACTATTTGATAAATTATGACATACATTGGAATCCTGTTCGTATTATTCAAAGATTTGGTCGTATTGACAGAATTGGCAGTCCTAACGATGAAATTCAGCTTGTAAATTTCTGGCCGCATATGGAATTGGATGAATACATTAATCTTGAGGCAAGAGTTCAAAATAGAATGGTTATGCTTGATGTTTCTGCAACTGGTGAAGAGAATGTTATTGACGAAAATCAAAAAGAAATGAATGATCTTGAATACAGAAGAAACCAACTCAAAAACTTGCAGGATAAAGTAATGGATTTGGAAGATATTTCAGGCAATATTTCAATTACAGACTTAACCTTAAACGATTTCAAAATTGATTTAATGGAATATATGAAAGAGCATAGAGATGAGTTAGATAATGCTCCGACCGGCATGTACGCAGTTGTAAATTTGGATGATTCAATAAAAGAAGAATTGAAACCGGGAGTAATATTTACTTTAAAACAAGTTAGAGAAACCAAATTAAAAGAACAAAACGTTCTCGCTCCTTATTATATGATTCATATTTCTAATGACGGCGAGATAAAATATAGCTTTATGCAATCTAAAAAGCTGTTAGATTTTTATAAAAAACTTTGCAACGGTAAGCATAAAGTATTGAGTGATTTAGTTTTGCAGTTTAATAAAGAAACTGACGATGGCAAAAATATGACCTTTTATTCAAAGTTATTAAAATCAGCCATTGAAAATATAGTCGGCAAAAAAGAAGAGGCAGGAATTAACAGTCTGTTCTCAAGTGGTGGTACAAATTTTTATAAGACACAAAGCAGTTCAACATCAGAGGATTTTGAATTAGTGTCTTTTCTTGTAATCAGGTAAATAGAATGGAGCAATTTTATAACCAATTAAATATTCCAACAAATTGTGAAGTCAATAACACAATATTTAAAAAGGCTTTTTTAGATAATGCCGACCTGACTTCAACCGATAAAAAAATTATAAACGATCATATTAAAAAAGTAACGTGGAAATATTGCTTAAAGCCTGAAACAATAAATATTTTGCCATATAAGGATGACAAAAGGGATTATTTAGAAATTGAAATTATAGAAGTTCAATTAAATGAAGTTTCAAAGGTAAATAGGATTGCCGAAATTATAATGAGAGCAATCCCTTATCCAATTTTATTAGTTTTAATTGATAACGATAAATTGAAACTTGCAGTTGGAGATGTTAGAAAAAACCTTTCAGATAGCTCAAAAGTAACTGTCGAGGACTTTGTCTTTACGGATTGGATTGATATAAATTCGATTGATGAATATAGTGAAAAATTATTTGCAGGATTAAATATATCAACTCTTGACTCTTCTAATTACTATGCGATGTACCAAGATATAACATCCAAATTGAATGTTTATAATTTTTCTAAAGTTAAAGGTGAAGATATTTCAAAATCAGAGGGTATGTCCAATTCTGACATTAAGGCATGTTATGATAAAATAAAATCAATAGAGGTAGAGATTTCAGCGTTAAAATCAAAAGTTAAAAAATCCGGCTCTATTAAGGAAAAGGTTGAATTAAATATTCAAATCGATAAACTAAAAAAAGAAGTAGATATTTTAAAAAGCAAGATATAGGAATGGCACAATGGAAGATAATTCAAATAATGAAACAAAATCAAGTTTAGAAGAACAATTAAAAAACTCTAATTCTGAGGCAGAAAAACTAATTCAAGAATTGAAATCAAAGAATTCTGAATATAACGAGTTATTGGAAAAATTAAAAGAGAAAAAAGAAAAGATTGATAATATTTTGGGTGAAATTAATACTACAAATCAAAACTTTAAAAATGATATTGATGGCAAGTTAGAGGATTATTCAAATAAGTTCACCACAATAAATTCTGAAATAGACACCTTAAAAACTTCTTCTGAAGAAACTTTCAAAACTTTAGATACTCAATATAATGCTCTTGTTGAAAAGTATAAAACTGATGCGGATGCAAAAATATCAGAAATGGTTGCAAAAGTTGATGAAATGTCCGATAAATTAGACGAAGAAAATAATGAGTTTCATGAATTTATTACTACCAACAGAACAGACTATGAACAACAATACGAAAAAATTAAAAATTTGGTTTCCCAGTATCAAGCAAGTACAACTGAATCATTAACTTCAATAAAAGCAAGATTAGATGAAGCCACAACTAATGCCGAAAAAATTAAACAAATCGAGGCTCAATCGAAAGTATTTAAAGATACTTTAGACGAATATATTAAAAACATGACATCAAAAACAGAAGAAATAGAAAACAAAACTAAACAATATAGTGATGATACGCAAGCAATAATAAACACGAATAAAGAACTCACCGATGAAATAAAGGAACAACTACAAAAAGCTACAGGCGAAAGTTTATTTCACATGTTCCAACAGCGGAAAACAGATCTTGAAAAAAATCAATGGAAATGGTTATTGGGTATTATTTTTGCGATAGCAATTCTTATTGGTTTTTCGATTTGGATTATTCATTCTTTGCCTACCGTCTCTCAAAATAGTAATATTGATTGGTTTAAGGATGCTATTTTTAAATTTACATTGTCCACGCCTGTAATATATTTACTATACTTCCTAACGGATAGATATACAAAATTAAGAAGATTAATTGAAGAATATGCTTTTAAATCAGCTATTTCATTGGCGTTAACTCCATACTTTGAGTTAGTACAAGGTTTAGATGACGAAACGCAAGAAAAAGATAAAGATTTTCTGATTGCAGTAATTGGTAATATATTTAAGACTCCAACGGACAAAGTATTTAAAACCAAAGAAACACAATTTGACTTGGATTTTTCAAATTACTATAAGAACATAGCAAATGTATTTATACCTAATAAAAATAAAGATGAGGATAATAAATAATGCAAGAGATTAAATTAAATGGAGAAAGCATGAATATTGTTGAAGATAATATTGAAAAATTAAAATCAATATTTCCTGATGTGTTTACAGAGGGAAAAGTTGATTTTGATAAACTTCAAGATGTTTTAGGAAATTATATTGAGAAAAAAGAAGAAAGATATAATTTTACTTGGAATGGTAAAAGTGCCGCATTAAGACTTGCTCAAACCCCATCAACAGGAACACTTCGTCCTTGTAAAGAAGAAAGCAAAGATTGGGATACAACCCAAAACCTCTATATTGAAGGCGATAACTTAGAAGTCCTAAAACTTTTGCAAAAATCATATCACAATAAAATCAAAATGATATATATTGATCCACCATACAATACTGGCAATGATTTTGTATATAAAGACGATTTTAAGGACAATATTGATAATTACAAGAAAGTCACAGGACAAATAGATGATGATGGTAATAAAATTTCATCTAATTCCGAATCTGATGGCAGATATCACACAAATTGGTTAAATATGATGTATCCACGTTTAAGATTAGCAAGAAATTTGCTTTCTGATGACGGTGTAATATTTATATCCATTGATGATAATGAAGTCAATAATTTAAGAAAAATATGTGATGAGGTATTTGGAGAAGAAAATTGCCAAGGATTGTTCATTGTCAATTCAACACCTAATGCTCGTGATTATGGTCATATTGGGAAGATGCATGAATTCATACTGTTTTATTCAAAAGATTCGCATTACACAACAACTCATATGCTTCCAGACGAAGATAAAACTTTTAAATACAGTGACAACATAGGCGGATACAATATACATCCTTTATACAATAGTAATGAGTCCTTTACTCCTGCTAACAGACCAAATTTATTTTATCCTTTTTATTTGTATTTAAACAAACCAGTTGGCAATGATTTCTTTGAAATTGGGTTGAAGAAAGAAGAAAATTCAATAGAAATCTACCCACCTAAATCATTAAAGAATGGTGTTCAATTTGTTTGGAGATGGGGAAAAGATAAATCATTACAAAATTTGAATAAAGAAGTTATAGGATATAAAACCGCAGAAAATGAATATAGAATTGTTCAGAAAATGAGACATTCAGAAAAAATAATACGAAGTTTATTATTGGACAAGTCCTATACAAGTCGACGTGGTACAGCGGAATTAGAAGATATATTTAAAGGTAAAGTATTTTCTTTTCCAAAACCAATAAATTTAATTAAAGACTTAATTAAAATTGCGACAGATTCAAATTCAATAATATTAGATTTCTTTTCTGGTTCTGCCACAACTGCACATTCCGTAATGCAAATTAATTCAGAGGATGATTTGAATAGAAAATTTATAGTTGCTCAATTACCAGAACCTTTAGAAGGACAATATAAAAATATTTGTGAAATTGGCAAAGAACGAATCAGACGAGCAGGTGAAAAAATCAAGGAAGAAATTGAGTCTAATAATACACAATTAAAATTAGGCGAAGAACTTAAAAAAGTCCCTGATATCGGATTTAAAGTATTTAAACTTGATACATCAAACATTAAAAAATGGAATGGTAATGCAGATACTATTGAATCAGAAATTCAGGGAAGCATTTTTAATTACGAGGTTGGTCGTTCTGAATTGGATGTCGTTTATGAGATTATGCTTAAATGCGGTCTTGATTTAACTTATCCAATAGAAGAAATCAATGTTAACGGCAAAACACTATATTCAATTGGTGCCGGTGCAATGTTTGTATGTATGGATGATAATATTACACAAGATATTGCAGACAAAATCGTTGAAATTAAAGATGCAAACGATATCGTTGAACCTGTTACAGTATTTAAAGACAATGGATTCGCAACAGATTCTATTAAAACAAACATAAAAGAGACACTTCGTGTTGCAGGGATTAAGGACTTTATAACGGTATAAGGAATAAAAAAATGCTTTTATCAATAATAAAAGAATGGGTAAGTTTTGGAGCAGATATTTGTATATTTATAATAACGATATACACATTTTATTTAACATTTTTGGCAAAAAAAATACGATGTGTCTCTTTTGGCATGGAACTTTCTGCATTTGAAGGCACTAAGTTATCAGTTGTATTGGAAAACAGATGTTTAGCTAGTATTGCTATCAAATCAGTAGATTTATTAATTGATGATAAATATATAATAAATCTAAAAAGGTATAATAAAAATCCAATAACTATTGAACCTCTAAAAACATATAAGGTAACGACTGATGCAATAACAGATTCTGTTAATCCTGATGAATATATGTTAAAAATTATATCTGGTAAAAGTTTTGAAGCGATAGTTCGATTATACACCGGAGAGACCATCGAAACCAGTAAAAATAATTTTTTTCGTAGAATTTTTATATATTTGAAACAAAAATTAAATTTAATTAAAGATAAAAGTCAAAATAAAAAAAGAGAAGAAATTAAATTAGTAAGAAAACAAATTGATGGAATTTTTATATCCAATTTTATCAAATATATGCTAACTATTAATAATAGAAAACGAAGAAAAATTATATTAGTTTTAGATACTGGTAAATGTTCAAAATCATATAATAATTTAAAAAATATACCTTCTGATATTGTAAAAGATTATAATAAAACAAAAGAGTACATTCAGTCGTTATTAAACAATGATGAGAAATTTGAACTGATAGAATTAAAGAAAAACAAAGAGGAAAAATAAATAAATGAAACTACAATTTGATTCTGAGTTAGAATATCAAAAAGATGCGATAAATTCGGTTGTTGATTTATTTTTAGGGCAAACGCCACGACAGGCAAATTTTACAGTCCTTTCAAGATTATCAAATATGGGTACAATTGATAATGATCTTGGCGTTGGAAACTTTCTTGAATTAACAAGAGATGAAATTCAAAATAACCTCAAAAAAATACAAATTCGCAACGGTCTTGCTTTAACTGAAGTTATAGAACCATACGAATTTGATGTTGAAATGGAAACAGGCACAGGAAAAACTTATGTATATTTGCGTTCTATTTTTGAATTAAATAAGCAATATGGTTTTACCAAGTTTATTATTGTAGTTCCATCAGTTGCAATCAAAGAAGGTGTTAAAAAGTCATTAGATATAACTCAAGAACACTTTAAAAAACTCTATAATAATGCGGTTTATGATTATTTTATCTACGATAGTTCAAACTTGGAGCAAGTTAGAAGTTTTGCAACAAGTTCTGATATTCAAATAATGATTATTACAATCGATGCGTTCAATAAAACCGTTAAGGATAACGGAAATCCTGATAGTGCTAATATTATTCACAGACCTAATGATAAATTAAATGGTATTTGTCCTATAAATTTAATCCAACAAACTAATCCGTTTGTAATAATTGATGAGCCTCAATCTGTTGATAATACTCCCAAGGCTAAAGCGGCAATAAAAACACTTAATCCGAAAGTGATTTTGAGATATTCAGCAACATTCAGAAGTAAAAGTAATTTGATTTATAAACTTGATGCGGTTGATGCTTATGACTTGCAGTTAGTTAAACAAATAGAAGTCGCAAGTTTTGCATCAAAAGATTATCACAATAAAGCATATATGAAGTTAATATCGGTAAATAATAAAAAAATGCCGATAACCGCTAATATTGAAATTGATGTTAAACATGGAACTGAAATTAAAAGAGAAAAAGTAACAGTCAAATCAGGTGACAGTTTACTTGAAAAATCAAAAGGCAGAGCGGTTTATGATGGATATATTGTAAATGATATTTATTGCGAAAAAGATAATGAGTATGTTGATTTTACAAGCAGAGAAGAAGTCCTTACAATCGGAAAAGTTTTTGGTGATGTTGATGATGATTTAATTAAAAAGCAACAAATCAGAAAAACTATTGAAGAACATTTGAACAAAGAATTAAAATTAAAACGCTCCGGCATTAAGGTTTTAAGTTTATTCTTTATTGATAGAGTAGCAAATTATCGTTATTATAACGATAATGGAGAAGCACAAAAAGGGAAATATGCTCTTTGGTTTGAGGAAGCATATAAAGAAATTTCAAAAAGACCAAAGTATAAGACTTTGTTTGACGATATAGATTTAACAATCCCGGCAGAAGAATTGCATAACGGATATTTTTCTCAAGACAAAAAAGGGAAAGTAAAAGATACAAACGGCACAACACAAGCCGATGACGATACTTATTCTTTAATTATGAAAGATAAGGAAAAATTATTAAGTCTTGATACTCCTTTAAAATTTATCTTTTCACACTCTGCATTGAAAGAGGGTTGGGATAATCCGAATGTATTCCAAATTTGTACTTTAAATGAAACAAAACAACAAATTAAGAAAAGACAAGAAATCGGCAGAGGTTTAAGACTTTGCGTTAACCAAAATGGTGAAAGATTAAAAGGATTTGAAATTAATACTCTAACTGTTATGGCTAACGAAAGCTATGATGAATTTGCAAAAAAATTACAAACGGAAATTGAAGAAGAAGAAGGAATTAAGTTTGGTTTAATAGAGACTCATACATTCGCTAATATTCAGGTGATAGATGATAACGGAAATGAATCATCTCTTGGATATGATAAATCAAATGAGCTCTATCTTGTATGCAGGGCTAACGGTTATATTGATGAAAAAGGCATTGTTACAGATACATTAAGAACTGCTATTAAAACACAAACTGTTGCAATTCCTGAAGAATATACAGAAATCAAGCCGGCTATATATTCAGTATTAAGAAAATGCTGTGGCTCATTGAATATCAAAAATGCAGATGAAAAGGTTGAAATTAAACTAAATAAACAAGTTCAACTTTCACCTGAATTTAAAGATTTGTGGGATAGAATCAAATGGAAAACGAGATACAATGTTGATTTTGACTCTAACAAATTAATTGAAGAATGTGTAAAAGCGATAAGTGAAAAAGTTATAATTGGTTCTTCTGTAATTAATGAAACAAAAGCAACTCTTAATATTTCACAGGGCGGTGTAACAACAGATGAAACACAAAATCGCTCAAGATCTGTTGATGAAACAGAGAGAATTCTTCCTGATATTGTTTCATACTTACAAAATGAAACTAATTTAACAAGAAAAACAATTGCAGATATTCTTTTAAAGAGTAATACTCTTGACGGTTTCAAGAGAAATCCACAACTTTATATGTCAGAGGTTTCAAAGCATATTAAAAACATTATGAAACAATTTATTGTTGATGGAATTAAATATACTAAAATTGGCGATGATAAATTCTATGCCCAAGAACTCTTTGAAATGGAAGAATTATCAGGATATTTAAAAAATACAATTGAAACCCAAAAATCAATATATACGCATATTGTATATGATTCAATAAAAGAAGAAGATTTTGCAAGCAGGTTTGAAAAGAATGAAGATGTGAAACTTTATTTGAAATTGCCTGACTGGTTTAAGATTCCTACACCGATCGGCAATTATAATCCTGACTGGGCAATATTGCTTGAGGTTGATGGACAAGATAAACTTTATTTTGTAATTGAAACAAAATCAGGTAAAAACTCACAATTATTTGATGAGCCGTTAAGGGCAAGCGAAAAAATTAATATTGAATGCGGCAGAAAACACTTTGAGGCATTGAATACAAAAGCAGAGTTTAAGACTGCAAATGAGTTTAATAAATTTATATCAGAGGTTGCGACAGTATAGCAAGTTTCTTGACTTTACTATAATTTTGAGTGATGAATGCGACACGTTAAAGGAGGTCGCATGAAAGAAATTAACGGATACAACATTAGCGAGCAGGAGTTCAAGAAAGTCAGTAAGTGGGCAGAAGATGTATATAATATCGCCGTCATTGTTGATTACTTTGTTTGTAATCAGCCGGAAATTGAAGAGTGCTATAACCTTGCTCCAGTTGTTAAAAATTTAAGAAATAATGCGGATTTATTAAATGCATTTTTTATTGATGCCGAGGGAAATAAAAATTAACTCTTCGCTCTTATTTCAAACATTGTTCAAAAAGTGTTCAACCGGTCGATTAAGGTGGGGTAAATGTAATTTATATATAAAACCTCATTTGAATATATTTAAAACCGTTAAAAAACAATTTTAAAATTTTAATCCTCATAATTTATTCCTAATATTTTCTCTTCAATTTCTCTTATAACTTCAGGAGATAGTCCTTCAGGTTTTGTTGCTTTCGGCATGTGTTTTTCACTAGTTACCTTATCCTCGTATATTTTCACGTTTTTTAGCATTGTCATAATTTTAGTTACCGCATACATTCTTGCAGGTTCAATCTTTTCGCCTTTTGCCATATCATTTTGTATAGTATCCAACAGGTTTCTCCCGAATTTATACAAATCCTCGTGAAAAGTTGTATTGTTTTTAAGATATTCTGAGCGTTTTTCATCCCATTTATCTGCTGATTTCCAACGGCGGAGAGTTCTTTCATTCACATTCAACCGTTGAGCGATATTTTCTAATGTCATTAATTTTTCTATATATAGTTTAGCGGCAGAGTCTGCCAATAATTGTTTTTTCATAATTACTCCTTATTTTCTAAAATTTTATCGAGCGGATTATAATTTCCGTTATCCAAATTTGCAATTAAATCTTTGTAAATTCTTATAAAATTGGGTAAACCATAATATCCTAATGCTTTTTGAATAAAAGTAATCGGAACATTTTGTTTTAAGCACATATTAACAAAATTATGCTGTAAATCGCTTGGGTGCAGTCTTACTATCCCAAGATGTGCAGATAATCCTCTTAATACAACATTTTCTATGTACTGTTGAGGAGATTTTGGAGAATCAAATTTGAACACAAAATCTGTTAATTCAGGTTTTGTTCCTTCAAATTTCTTTCTCAAAATACCAGAAATATTGTCATCGAATTTTAATTTTCGTATTGTTGATCCGCATCTATTCATAACAAGACGTTGTTCGTATAAAAAATATTTCAAAAATATCGTATTATCCTCAAAATTTATCCTTTCCCAAGTTAAAGCTAATATTTCAGGAACACTTGCTCCCGTTGATAAACTCAAATAAATTACAGAGTATGCCGCAGGATATTTTTTCGCACAAATATTTAGTAATTCAGCAATTTTCTTATCTGATAAAATATTCATATCAACACTATAAACTTTTTGTTTAGAGTTGTTTCTTACGACAAGACTATTTGTTAAAGGACAAACGGTTTTTATAATTAATTTCAGTAATGTAATATAAATATTTACTGATACAAGTTGGAAACCGTTATCAAACATACTTTGTTTAAATTGAGCAACAACTTTTGTCGTTATTTCTCTTATTGATAAATTATCAAAATACGGTTTTAAATGATTTTTATAATTAGTTTTATCGTGCATTAATCTTTCAAGTTTGTTTTCCATTTTCAGATGTTTTAAATATATGTATGCGGCTTTTTCAAACTTCATATCAAGAGGTTCTTTTACTTTAATCGGCTCAAATTTAGGCTTTTGAGCCTCTATATTATTTCTGAAATATTCAATTTGCTCTTTTGTAAATTCTGTTCTTACTTTTCTTACAAAAGGGGTAGAAGTGTATGCATAAGGCTGTTCTATCTTTTGCTCTGATTGTAATTCCTTTTGAGCTCGGTATATTGCTTCTTGGGCAGATAATTTTTCATTAGTTAAATAATATTTTTTGAAACAAGTATATATTTCATCAGGAATTGCAACTGTTATATGCTTACTGAATTTTGGAAGAATTCCTCTAAAACCGTATTGGCTGTATTTTTTACGGATTCTTGTAAAAGTAGATGGTGCTACTCTTGGATAACCCGAGGTTTCGTTAAACAACTCTACAACCTTATTTATATTTTTTGTTCCTGCTTGGTGAATTAAGTTTAATAATCCAACATAGGCTCTTACACGATTTTGAGTTTCTTCACCAAATTTTAGAAAATCCTCGTAACCTTCCTCTTCCTCAATAACTATCGGTTTAAATTCGCTTATTGTTTCATCCCCGTCATTATTAGTTATTTCAGCAGACTTTTTAGTGTTGAAAAAATAAGTATTATTATTTTTCAAAACAATCTGTTGTTTAACTAAATCCGATAAAATTTCTATTACTTCTTTTTCATCAAGTTCTGATACAACAATTAATTCATTTAGATCAAATTTATCTAATCTTCTTGCTGTTTTTATTATTAAATCTCTATTTTTCAATGCTCAATCCTTTCACTTGTTTTACATCAATTTTGTTTAATCCGTTTGTTTTTGCTAAATTCTCAAGTATGGCAATGCCTTTAATAATTTGGCGAAAGCGATTAGTTTTACCAAAAAATATCTCTTTGGCTTCGTCAGTTATTTTAATTTCAGATAATTCTTCAACAATAACCTCTATATCCTCATTTGAAAAAGGCTTAAATTCTACGATTTCAGATAACCTATCATATAAGTGACGGTATTTACCGAGTTTTGTTTTAGCTTCTTGCATTCCTATTAACACAACAGGAGCACCTGTTAAATCGTGAACATCACGCAAGGTTTCTACGATTTTGCAACGGCTGATAAGATAATCAACTTCATCAATAATTATTACTTGAGGTTTTAACCTTAAATGTGCAATACATTGTTCCATAAGGTTTGCCATTTTTCTTGACGGTGATTCTCCCAGCTCAAAAACTATTTTTTCCAGTAGCCACCTGCTTGTCATTTTATTTTGTGCTCTAACATAAACGGCATCATTTCTTGTTGCCCACCATACGGCAGTTTGGGTTTTACCAAGACCGGGATCACCATAAACCAATCCCATTTTTGGAACTTCATTGGATTTATCGATTAATTTGTTCATTAAATCTACAAAGTTTTTGACGTTACGGGTTTTAACAAATAATTTATGCATCTAATACCTCCTAATCTATGTCATCACAATATATATCGCAATATTCACCAGTTTTCTTGTATTCTTCAATCCAGTCCTGTTCATCTTTTGTAAGTTTTTCTTTGGTTAACAGATAATCGTATTTTTCATAGTTATTTTGGAAAATACCATTGAAATTTTCTTCATCTGCTTGTTTTTTAACTTCAGCACTAAATTGTTCAATTTCATCAGTCTCTTGCTTTTCAGGTAAATCCATTGTTAATAATGGTGTGTGAACCTGAGCACGTTTCAAGTGATTTACAAATTCAGTTTCTGCTCGTTTTTCTAATTGTTTCTTCATTTTTGTTTGTTGCTTTAAATCTTCAATATCTTTAGGAGCACCCATATAATTTGCTATCGGATTTATAGGTTCCACCCTCTTTGCTTCACACATAAACTCTCCGTTCAATTTGAAAACCTTTATTGAACTTAAATCGAACAGGCTATATTTTATGATGACATTTTTCTTGTAACCGCATAAAGCCGGATCATAATAATCGCTTTTCAAGAATTTTATTCCGTTTCTTTGGATTCTTTTAATTTCACGAGCCATCATAAGGTCATCTAAAGTTTTGATATCAACACCCTCGCCTTTGCCGGAGTTTAGAACTTCACCAACTGTTTTTCCTTCTACATGTGGGCAAGGTTGTTCATAATGATATTTTTGCAACCAAGCATTTAAAACTAATATAACTTGCTCTATAGTTGGAATATTGACTTTAAAAATTTCTTTATGGAGTTTTTCATTCCTTTTGAGTTGAGCCGGCTTTTTTACAATACTTGTACCTGTGTATGACTGAAACATTACTTCAAAACTATCTTGTAATTCTCTGAATAATCTTTCAATAGGTTTTGCTTTGGCATTATATGGTCTTGCGGATATAACTTGAATACCAAGATTTTTAAACAAACCTGCTATTCCATCTTCAGTAAAATATTTTGCTTTGAAAGCTTTACCGTTATCTTGATATACAAACTTAGGAACTTTACCGAGATTTATAATTGAATTTCTTAAAGCACTTGCGATACACTGGGTATTTTCTTCTAACATTATTTCAAACCCGACAAAACCACCCGATTTCCAATCCTGATAAGCAACTAAAGTTGGTCTGACAGGTTTTCCTGTATAAGGATTTTTAACAAAAAATGCCAATCTATGCCCATCGCCAATAATAACTTCCCCGACTTCTAATGTTGAAACATCTCTTACTATGTATGGCAAAACTTTATCATGTAGTTCTTTATTGCCGCCTCTTGCTTCTACCCAAACATCATAGTGTTCAGCCTTATAGTTATTTGCAAATCTTCGGTAAGTTAAATCACAGCATAAATTTTCATATCCTCGGTCTTTTAATGCCATTTTGGTATATTTAATTGCTTTTCCAATATTTAACCGGTTTGGATGTAAAAGATTTTTAAGCAGTTCTGATTGCTCGGCTTCAGTTAGTAATGTCTTTGTTGTTTTTGCTCCGAATGTGTAATTATTGATTAAACTATGCCAATCATCATTATATTCTCGAAGTTTTTTATGCCATTCGTAAATTGTACCGATAGCAACTTTGCCTATCGCAACAAATAAATTTTTACATAAACAATTATTATTGTATGCATCAAGAAAATCTTTCCCGGCTTGTGTTTTATTAGGTTTTTCACTCCTGAATTTATCCCAATTTTTAATCAGATCATATTTTGCAAGAGCTAATTTCTTTTGTTCTTCAGGAACAACATAATTAATTGGAACCGGTGCCTTTGATTTTTCTCTGAGTTCTGTTACTTTTTTTCTAACACTTTCTTCTAAAGATGTTACTAAAATTTCATAAGATTTTAAGCATTTCCTTACGACGTACTTCTTTTTGCGAATAGCTTTGCGAACTGCTCTTTCAGATACACCTTTAATTTCAGCGAGTTCTTTTGTTGTAATCCAGTCTACATTTGAATTTTGCATAATTTTTCTCCTTTCACACATTAACTCTGCTCCCCAGAAATTGGTAGTCAATGTATCTATATCGAAACATATCCGAAAGTTTCAAATCAAATGACAATGTCACAAATTTTCTGCTATTGCAAAGGCAAAATTTTTGTGGTATTTTAAGAAACTTTTTTAAACGGAACCAAACGGAACCGAAAATGGTTCCGTTTGTAATATAATAAAGACAGAGGGGTAATATGCTAAATAGCTACAAAAACAAAGAGCCTGTATGGGCAAAATACATAACGGAAGAGAATCTTCCGACTGAAGATTTGCAAAGAATTTGTGAAATTATTGGATTTGAAGCTACAAAGAAATTAATGTTTAATGCCGCAGGAGACAAGTTTTCAATCCATGCTCATTGTAATCAACCATACAAAAAACAATATATTTTAGATAACTATACTGCGACAAGAAGGAATATTAGAGAACTTGTTAAGTTATGCGATACAACGGAAAGGTATGTTTATAAGGTGATTAAAGAACGTGTTGAAGGGAAAAAGGGTAAATAAACATACTTTTGTAGTAAAATATCCACAGGTATATAATTCTATTAATTTTTCATTGAGTTTATCGCGATGATTTTTTAAAAGTTACATATAAGTCAAGTTGGCAATATGTCATGGTATGACATGACGCCAAAGGAAATGAATTATATACCGTTTTTATATATATGTAGAAATATGAATAATGAGTTAAAACAAAAATTCTTAAATATCAAGACATTATCTGATTTAGCAGCGGTTTTAGATGTAAAAACCGGGCATTTATACTATTGGCTGAATATTCAAAAAGACAATGAGAAGTATACTAAATTTGATATACCCAAGAAAAATGGCAAATATCGTACAATATTTGCCCCTAAAAAATCACTAAAATTATTACAGCAAAAATTAAACAACATACTGATGCAGTTTTATGATGCTAAAGAACCTGTTCATGGTTTTGTAAAAAATAAAAGTATAATTACAAATGCAAATTACCATTTAAATAAAAGGCTTGTTTTAAATTTAGATTTAGAAAACTTTTTTCCAACTATCAACAAAGGAAGAGTTTTTGGAATATTTCGAAATAAACCTTTTGAGTTTTCTATTCTGGTATCTAAAATACTAAGCAATATATGTTGCTTACAAAATATAACCCCACAAGGAGCACCAACATCCCCAATAATATCAAATTTTGTTTGTAGAAAATTAGATAATGACCTAACTCAACTGGCAAAAGCATTCCATTGTAGTTATTCACGATATGCTGATGATATAACTTTTTCAACAAATCAAAAAGAATTTCCAAAAGAAATTGCAGAAATAGTATATGATGAGGATACTAAAGAAATAAAACATATTATCGGAAATGTTTTAAAGCGATATATTATTGTGAATGGGTTTAGCATAAATGATAAAAAAACTCGTATTCAGTACAAAAATAATCGACAAAGTGTAACAGGCATAATAATCAATGAGAAACCAAATATTCCAAGACAATATGTTAGAAATACAAAATCTATGCTCTATAATTGGGAAATTAACAAAAAGAAAAATCCTCAATTATCATCAGATGAAATAATGGATATAGCTTTAAAGTATCATTTGGCAAAAAATAAAGATAAATTATTTTTTGATAGTAAAAAAAATAATTTTAAAAGCACATTAAGAGGAAGAATTAATTTCATAAAGGATGTAAGAGGTGCAAATGATTTTGTATATGCTAAATTAATGAATAAATTCAATAAATTAGACGAAAATGGGGCTAGACATATACCGGAAAATTATCAAGAAGTAATAAAGGATAACCTATGGATAATTGAAAGTGATTCAAAACAGGGTACTGCCTTTTTACTAAAAGATGTTGGTTTTATTACTTGTTATCATTGTGTATTTGACAATAATGATAATTTGATGAATAACCTGAAAGTTTTTCAAAATGCGACAAATACTTATGAAATAGAAGTATTAAAGTCTAATAAACATATTGATATTGTTGTTTTTAAATTAAAGAATAAGGATATAGATTTTTCAAGCAATGGTTTTTCTAAGGGAAATAGCCAAAATATTGTAGTTGGTTCTAAACTCACATTAGCGGGTTTTCCAGAACGTGGAGGAGAATATGAACCGGATATAAGAGATATGAAAGTAACAAGAACAAAACCAATAAGTCTTGTTGAGCATATATGTGTTGATACGCCAATAATAACAGGTCATAGTGGTGGTCCAATATTTAATAAAAGAAACGAAGTTGTAGGGATTGCAACTAGAGGTAGTAGTTACAAAGATAGTGATAAAACTACAAATAATGCCTTTATAAAGATTAATATGATTGAGAAGTATATGTAGGTTCCTTTTGAGTTCCGCAAAAAGTTCCGTTAAAGTTCCGTTTTGTAACAGAAAAATAATTCTTTTCGGAACCTGTGTTACTTTTTTATGCCAAAAGTCCGATATTTGTCATTGGCTATTTTCTTACGGAAATAAGACTTTACGGCATATTAATATATAAATTTTGACTTTTACAGGACTTAATTTAGACGAAAATCGGACATACCGGACTTTTCTGTAACCCTGAATTACTATAAAGAACCTTTGAGTTCAGGGGCTTTAAGGCTAGTTCCCCTTTTCTGTATTGTCCTGTTTGTTTACAACAAGCAAACAGGCTCCGCACTTGGCTCGCTCGCGCAACTCGCGAAAAAGCAATCTCTCGCTCTATCTTCGGCTAATAAAAAGAAGCCCTTTTCAGGACTTCTCTTTATTAGCGGGAGACGAGGCTCGAACTCGCGACATCCTCCTTGGCAAGGAGGCATTCTACCACTGAATTACCCCCGCATATTTAATTTACTTAACTATAATACATGCAAAAAAAATTTTTGCAAGTATTTTTTTTGTCTTTATCAAAATTCTATTTTACTCTGTTTATATGACCAAAAATGAACAAAAATATGTTTTAATCGTTATAAAAATGTAAGATGGAAAAGGTATCATTTTGAATATATATAAAAAATTTGCCACACTTGTATTATTAAGCGCATTTGTTTTTCCTGTGCCGACTATGGCTATTGAAGACGATCCGACTCCAAAAATTGAACAATCCGAAGCGCAAATTATAAAAGTTAAAAAAGGCTCTGTTTTATCTTTGAACGATTGTATCGCTATTGCACTTAATAACAGTCCGGAAATTCGTACCGCTCAATATGATTACTGGATTACCAAAACAGATGTTAATATTGCCAAATCCCAATTTTTCCCGACAATAGGAATCGGTGCGGGTTATGATTTTACTGATACAAAAATCAGTTCAAGAACATCTGATATAAATTCATTCAATCTTAATGCCACTCTAAACATGCTCTTATTTGATTTCGGCAAAACTTATGCCCAAATCAAAATGCAAAAATTCTATCTTATAGCAGATGAATACACTTTCTATGATGATGTTAGACGGGTAACTTTCGATGTTAAACAAAAATATTACAAGGTACTCGCCGCAAGAGCAAGTGTGTTAATAAATCAGGCTTATGTAGATATAAACGAACGCAATTACCTCCGTACAAAAGCGTATTTTGACGAAGGTCTTAAATCAAAAATTGACCTCGTAAATTCCGAAGTTACATTAAGCGATTCAAAAATTAAACTTATTGAATCCGAAAACGCATATCAAAATGCCCTTGTTAATCTGAATAATTCAATGTATCTTGTTGATGCCCCAAATTATTCTATTGAAGCATTTTTCGGAGTTAATTTAACAGATGTTGTTGCACCCGTTGATTTGACAAAGTTTCATAAAATTGATGATAAAGAATCAAGTAAAACTCCTGTCGGTGTTTCTGATGCAAAATTGACATCAGAAATAGAAAAACTTGAACTTTTGACGGATTATCAAATTGAAAAATTTCCATACAGTTTTGAAGAATGTCTTAAAATGGCAAATAAAAATCGTGCAGATTTAAAGGCATATAAATCGACCGTTGATGCAATTGATGAAAATTTGTTATTTATCAAACGCAATTTTTATCCTGCCATAACTGCAAATGCAGGCTATGGACTCAGAGATTCAAGCGCAGCGACTACTTCAAATACAATTAATGTAGGGGTAAATCTTTCAAGCAGTCTGAATATTATGGCTCAAAAAAACAGGGTAGATGCTGGTAAATATCATCTTGATATTGCTAAAATTACTTTGAAAAAACTTGAAGATGATATATATTTTCAGGTTCAAAACGCTTATATTAATGTTGTTCAACTTGCAAAACAAATACCTTTGCAGGCTGTAAAAGTTCGTCAGACAAGAGAAAACTATGAACTCGCAGAAGGTCGTTATTATGTAGGCTTGAGTGATTATCTTGAATTGCAAACCGCAAAACTCAATTATAATAATGCACAACATTCTTACATAAATTCAATATATTTATACAATGTAGCACTTGCGAATTTGGAAAGTGTAATATCTTATCCGCAAAAGGTTACAAAAACATTAGAGGTAAAGAAAAATGGACATAAAAAATAAGATTAAAGAACTTGCGACTAAAAAGAAAATAATAATTCCTGCGGTAATTGTTTTGGCTTGTGCAGGGTATTTCCTTTTAAATCAGGGCAATAAAGTTCAGTATCAGACAAAAGAACTTGAAAGGTGTACGATTACGCAGGTGGTTGAAGCATCAGGCACGATAAATCCGGTAAATATCGTTAGTGTAGGTTCGACGGTATCAGGTTTGATGAAAGAAATTTATGCGGATTATAATAGTGAGGTCAAAAAAGGACAACTTTTGGCACAGATTGACCCTGCGACATTTCAGGCACAGGTTGACCAAAATCTTGCGCAAATAAATAATGCCGAAGCAAATCTTGCAAGGCTTAATGCCGAAATGGTTTATGCTCAAAAAACCTATCAAAGATATAAGAATTTGTATGATAAAAATTTTATTGCACGAAGCGAACTTGATAAAGCAGAAAGTGAATATCTTGCCAAAAAAGCCTCTGTTGGAGCGCAAAGAGCATCAATCTCGCAAGCAAGAGCGAGTTTAAATACATCAAAAACTAATCTGGGTTATACAAAAATAATTGCTCCTGTTGACGGAACAATTATTAAGCGTGCTGTCGATGTAGGTCAGCCGGTTGCTGCAAGTTTTCAGGCGCCTGAACTTTTTACAATTGCTCAGGATTTAAAAAAGATGCAAATAGAAGTAAATGTTTCTGAAGCAGATATTGGCAGGGTAAAAGAAGGTCAACTTGCAGAATACAGTCTTGACGGTTATCCTGATTTGACTTTTCACGGAAAGGTTACACAGGTTCGTCTGAATTCGACAACTACTTCAAATGTTGTCACTTACACTGTTATTGTAAGTGTTGATAACGAAGATTTGAAACTAAAACCCGGAATGACTGCAAATGTTTCTATTATAACAAGCCAAAATAAAAATGTGCTTTGTGTCCCGTCTGTTGCTTTAAAATATTCTCCGGAGACTTCGGGCAGAAAGTATAAAGAACAGGGTGTCTGGATTTTAGAGGGCAAAGAACCTGTAAGAATACCTGTTAAAGAAGGTGCAAGTGATGATTCAAATGTTCAGATAATTACAAACAAACTGAGAGTCGGTGATAAAATTATAGTCGGTTCAACTGGTAAAACAGGCGTTAAAACTCCAACACAGGGCAGACGCCGTGGCGGACCTCCGGGGATGTTTTAATAAAAAGAGGTTCATCAGATGATAAAAAGTATAAATGCGGATATAAAATCAGATTTTAATACTCTATACAAATCGCAGATGCTTCCTGTTTTAAAAAGATACGAATTATTCAGGCAGGCAATTTTTAATAAGTGTGTAATGATTGAAATTGCTGCAGTTATTGTTGTCGGACTTATATTTTATATTTTTAGCGAAATAAGAGGCTTTTGGGATTCCCAATATAGCACTGCCGTTAGGGCAATAATTGTAATTGGTTTTGTGTTTTTTATAAGTTGGATACCCTATCATTATAAGAAAAAATTTAAAAATGGGTTAAAACAGCGTTGTAATAATATGCTCAAAAAATGCTTTGGTGCTCTGGAGTGGGGGTATAGCGAAGTTGATGAGTTGTTAATTCGCCAAAGTCAGTTGTTTGGTGCCTTTAACAGAATTTCTTATGATGACCAATTTACAGGTGTTTATAAGCAAACCGATTTTTCTGTGTCAGAAACCGAGATGTTATATATTGTCGAAGGTAAACGTAAAATGGTATTCCCTGTTTTTAAGGGGGTAATATTGAGTTTTGCATCTAATAAAGATATTCAGGCTCATACTATTGTTACTACTAAAGGTGATAATAGTATAAGAAACTATAATCCTGCATCTTGGTATGCTGTACTTGTAGTACTTCCTCTCTTGTGGACAGGTTATTTTGATTCTTCCAGCAGGTGGATGTTGTTCATAGGTGTAGGTGTTATATTATTTTTAATTTACGATATGATTAAGAAACGTCGTAAATTGAGTAGTGTAAAACTTGAGGATTTGAATTTTGATAAACGATTTAGTGTATATTCGCAAAATCAAATTGAAGCAAGGTATTTAATTACTCCTTCATTTATGGAGCGTTTAAATAATTTAAGAACTGCTTTCGGAACTAAAAAAATTAAGTGTGCATTTTTTGATGATAGAATAGTTTTTGCTATTTCAACTCCAAAAGATTTGTTTGAACTTGGTGATTTTCATCGTTCACTTTTGGATAAAAAGAAAGTAAAAGAGTTTTATGATGAAATTATGGCAATATATAATATGATAGATTATTTCAAACTTTCTGAAAAGACAGGATTGTAAAAATGAATTTAATAGAAGTAAGACACGCAATAAAAACATATTCAACCGGAGAAGAATCATTTAACGCTTTAGATGATGTATCATTAAGCGTAAAACAGGGCGAATTTGTTGCTATTATGGGAACATCGGGCTCGGGTAAATCAACTTTTATGAATATGCTCGGCACTTTGGATAAACCAAATTCAGGGGAGTATTATCTTGACGGACAGGACATGTTACACATTGATTCTGATAGTCTTGCAATGATTCGCTGCGAAAAGATGGGGTTTGTTTTTCAGGGGTTTAACCTTATATCAAGGACTTCTGCATTAGATAATGTATGTTTGCCTATGATTTATAAAGGTATTCCTGAAAAGGAAAGAATCGAAAGAGGACGCAAGGCACTTGAAATTGTCGGTTTAAAAAATAGGGAAGATCACATGCCAAATCAGATGTCAGGTGGTCAGCAGCAAAGGGTTGCTATTGCAAGAGCGTTAGTTAATGATGCCCCTTTAATTCTTGCCGACGAGCCGACAGGGAATTTGGATACAAAAACAAGTATTGAGGTTATGGAATTTTTTGTATCGCTAAACGAAAAATTAGGCAAAACAATCGTACTTGTTACTCACGAACCAGATATTGCAGAGTACACCCAAAGGGTAGTGAAGTTTAAAGACGGTAAAATTGTACTTGATTTACCAAAACCTCAATGGCTCAAACAAAGAACAAGGGAAACTTAAAATGCTTGATTTTAAATCAATATTAAAAATGTCTACTACATCATTAAAGATAAACAAAATGCGCTCAATGCTGACAAGTTTGGGTATAATTATAGGTGTCAGTGCGGTAATTATAATGCTTGCCGTTGGTTCCGGGGCAAGTAAAAAAATTGCCAAAGACATGGAATCTATGGGAAGTAATCTTCTTATGATTCGTTCTGCTTCTGCAAAATCAGGCGGTGTTCGTATGGGCGCAGGTTCAAAGCCTACGCTTACAATGAAAGATGCTCAGGCTATTGAAGAAAAAGCGCGAGGAGTTCTTGCTGTTGCACCGTACAGTGCCGAAGGGAAACAGGTAACTTACGGGAATCAAAATTGGTCAACCTCTGTTGCAGGCACTACAATGGCATATTTTATGATACGAAATTATGAGATAGATTCAGGCAGAGGTTTTTTGCCTGATGATACAAAAAACGGAACAAAAGTTGCGGTAATCGGTCAAACTGTTTCTACAGAACTTTTTGGTGATGTTGATCCTATAGGAAAAACTATACGAATCGGTAATATTCCGTTTAAAGTTATCGGACTTTTGAAAAGTAAAGGTTCAAGCGGTATGGGACAGGATCAGGACGATTTGGTTTTTATTCCCATTACAACAGCACAGCGCAAAGTTTTTGGGACTGATTTTCCGGGAACTGTTAATATGATTTCCGTAAAAGCGCAGAATGATGATGTTATAAAGATGGCACAAGAAGATATAGAAGAAATTTTAAAATCTCGTCATCATATCGGAGCAAAACAGGATAACGATTTTGAAATCAGAAATCTTGCAGAAATGCAGGAAACGATTAAATCTGCGACTAAAACCATGTCGCTTTTACTTGGTGCAATCGCAGGTGTTTCCTTGATTGTTGGCGGTATCGGTATTATGAATATTATGCTTGTTTCCGTTACAGAACGAACAAAAGAAATCGGTATTCGTATGGCAATTGGGGCAAAGGCTTCTGATATTCGTTTTCAGTTTTTGATAGAATCATTTTTACTGTCTATTTCAGGTGGATTAGTCGGTGTTTTAGTCGGAATAGTGGGTGCAAATCTTATGCATACGCTTGCAGGCATGAATATTGCTATTACCCTGTCTTCAATATTGCTTTCGCTTGGCTTTTCTGCCGCAATAGGTGTAGGATTTGGTTATTATCCGGCATATAAGGCTTCCTTACTAAATCCTATTGATGCGTTGAGGTATGAATAATTAATCAAAAAACGGGATATTGAATTTATCCCGTTTATAAACTTTATATTTATGCTTCTGCTTCGGTCGTTTCAGGAGTGCCTTGAGAAATTGGCTCTTGTGGGTTTTCTGATTTTTTGCTTGTTGCATCATTCTTTTTGAGTAGCCCGCCTAATGTATGATTCCAAACCCATTTTAAGCCTGAACCGATTGCATTTAATACTCCGGGGTTTCCAAGAACAGTACCTATGCAATATCCTGCCGCCATATCATTATTCATGATACCACAACACATAACAGGAATAGGAGTGCAGCAGGTGCCAAATATTGGCATTGCAGGTGTGTAGCAGCCGCCCATTGACATCATAGGCATCATAGGCATTCCGTATCCGCAGATATTAACATTTCTCGTAATTTGCATGCTCATGATAAATCCCCGTTTAATCTTTCCTCATATATATAAAGTTTATTTACTCCTGAAAATTGCTTTTTAAATTCAATATTTATTTATATTTCTTAATAATTTCTTAAATACTTGTGTTTATTGAATTTCACTTAACTATTGCATTTTAAATTTAATCGTGTTACTATTACACTTGTAAAAGAGGTTACAAGATGACAAAACAATTACGACGCAGCAGACGAAACCAAAAGGGCTTGTTTTAAATTTAAAACAAACATCGCGTCGTGTTGAAAATAAATTTAAAAAGAGCCTGAGGAAAAATCCAAAGGGCTTTTTTATTTACCCTTTGTGAAATGTAACAAAAAGTAAAAATGCAACAAATTTCAGGCAATTATCATTTTTACGCAACTTAAATAAAAGGTGAAAAGTATTATGAAAAATAAAAATTTACGACGAAACTCAATCATAAAGGCTAACGCCCCGTTAGTCAGATTAATGAATTTGGTATGGGGATTGTAATACATGATTGAGTGCCCCTTTTTCGATTTTCTGATTTTTGGCAATGTGCCTCAAATTGAAAATCTCCCCTCTTACAAATAGAGGGCGAGGGCAAAAGGACAGGAAATGATTTCAAAATTAACAGCAAGTACAATATATTCAACATTAGGAAATAACAGTTCACTTATCCCGTTAGGAATAAAAGATGTCGCAAACAGTTGCGGGCTTACCGCGGCTTCATATGTTGCAGGCGACAAAGTCGAAGGTAAAGACAGATTTATTGATGAGTTTGGAACTCAGGCTATTTGGCTTGGCGGTATTCCGACTTATAAATATATTCTTGATAAAACAATTTTCAGACATTCAAAATTAGACCCGCAGGTTGATGTCAGACTTTTTAAAGATAAGAAAGTTCTCACTCTTGCAAAACAGTTTGCCCCGACGGAAGAAATCAAGCAAAGTATTATAAATGCATCTAAAAAGCAAAAGTTATTTAAATCTTTGACTATGACCAAGTTTGTTGCATCAACGGCATTGACTGCATTATCATATTTTGGTTTGACAAAATTCAGACATAAATACACCGAAAATCAGATTAAAAAAGACTATTTGGAAAACAAAAAGCATATTGCAGAAAGTTTTGGTTCAAGAGAAATTCCATTTTCATCAAAATTTTCTGCGGTTCATAAAGACAAGAAAAATTCGCAGGTCTCTTTTACCGGAGGCTTGCAGGATTTCATGTTTAATCCTGTTAAAAACCTTATGATAGTTGATGGTGTAATTACAGGCGAAAGACTTTCTCATTCAAGAAATCCGCAGGATTTTATGGGCTATGTGATTAAAGAAGGAAGTTTTTGGGCATTTATGTATTTTGCAGGTCCATTAATTTCAAAAGCATTAGAAAAACACAGTGAAAAATTACATAACAAATCTATTGATTTGGATGCAAGAGTAATTGAAAATGAAGATTTTAAAAATGCATTTAAAGATGGTTCAATAAAAAAACATTTAGAAGATTTTACCGTAAATAAAAATATCTCAGATTCTTATTTATATAAATTTGCTGTTAATCCTGAAAATAATGAAAATCTTATTGTAAAAATGGCAAAGGAATCGGATGTCATTCCAAGACTTCAAATTTCATTATTCAAAAAGCATCCTACAATTGTAGATACAAGAAAATATATAAATTTGGATGATTTAAAAGATATCGGTTCAAAAGTTGAAAAATTGCTTCATCAATACGAAAAATCCGGCGAAGATATTGATACTTTCTTTAAATCGGTTAGAAAACTCAAAAGAGCATCAGTTATCAAAAATATCGGCGCATGTATAGGTGCGTTAGGTGTTCTTGCTCCGGCAATTATGCTTGCTGTCAGATATTTTGGTGATAATAAAGATTATCAGGTTAAAAAGGATATTGAGGCAAAATTAGAACAACAGGCTTAATATGCTTTTATATTGCTTAAATTTCTTATTATGTTATAATTTAGAAATAATTTAAGAAAGGAGTTTTATTATGACTAAATGGGTATGCAGTGTTTGTGGTTATGAATATGATCCTGCTGAAAACGGAAATGTTGCATTTGAAGATTTGCCTGATGATTGGACTTGTCCGCTTTGCGGGGTTGGCAAAGACCAATTTGAACAAGCATAAATAAACAAATATTTATTTTTAAATAAGATTGTAGGTCGGCATTAATATGCCGACTTATTTTTAGTATAATTATTTTATGGAAAAGGATGCAAAAGATTTAATCAGATATTTAAGGAGTATAGGCTTAGAGGTTCACACATCAACCAAAGCAAGAGGTAATCAGGGATTTTATATAAAAAACAGAATTGATATTTCAAAAAATATAGCATCTGAGCGAATAATTCCGACACTTATGCATGAGTTTGCCCATTATATTCATTCTCTTATTGAACCTTTTATGGAAAGAACAGGAGGGAGTATTGAAGTTATTTTTGATGATAATACTCCAAAATTTTATCAAAATGAACTTTTTGAGGTTACAAAGTTTGTTGACAAAAACTCAAAATGTGAGAAATTACTGGCGCATAAGAGTATTATAAAAGATAAAATTTCTGATTATGAGCAGATAATTAAAGAAAAATATCCGAATTTTCTGCGTTCTAAAAAGTTTCCTGAATTTAACAAATATATTAAAGGCTCAAATGCAAAATATCTGCTAAAATATGACAGAGTAAAACTTATTTCAAGAGGTTTTTCAAAAAAAATTGACATTTATTCAATTGACAATATAGAAAAAGATTTTACTGATATGCCAAAAGAGTTTTGCGCATATATAAGACTGAAATCCTGTCAAAAAAAACAGTCAAGAATTAGTGCAAAGATTAATAAAATGAATAAATATTATTCAAAACCAACCGAACTTTTTGCAAGATTTGTTGAGGGACTATATATAGATGAAGAACAAATTAAAACAATTGCACCGAATTGCTACAAACGCTTTTGCGAACTTTTAGATAGTGGTTACTATAAAGAGTTGCAGAAGGTTTATTATTCATTTATATCCAAAAGTGAATAGAATAATTTTTGAGCAACTGTTTTATTCATTTTTCTTTTTGCTGTTTGTTCGTCAATTTCTCTTAATTCATTGCCGACCTTTTTATACAAAAATTCCATCGCGCCGTTTTCTCTTGCTTCGTCTGTTGCGTATTCTTCTCTTATTTTTTGGAGTTCGCCATAATCAAGGAATTTTCCTCCGCAGATATAACAGTCATCAATTTTAATGTTTCCGCCTGTTTTTGTCGTATTTTTAACCATTTTGGCTCCGCAGGCAGGGCAGGTTCTATCCGCATTATCATTAACGGCTTCAAATGTTTTGTCTTTTAATGCTTCTTCTATAATGGAAATATCTTCGTGTTCTTCATTGAATTTGTCAAATTCACGATTATCAAAGAAAATTCCTCCGCAACCTTTTGTGCAAATATCAATATTTATTCCTTCAGATTTTATAAAAATTTTTTCCATATCCTTTCCACAAGCCGGGCATTTTATTGTTTCAAGCGTATCCATAATATTCTCCTTTTTATTTAATTCTATAATTTTTTGTATAATTTTTCATCATTTAAAAAGTTGAACATATAATATGATGTTGTAAAATAAGATTATGAAGATGAGAGAAATTTTACTTGTTGCAATGGCTCTGGTTATCGGGAATGTGTCTTATGGGGCGCAGATAGTTTATCCTAAAAGCCAAAATGTAACGATTAAGTCGGATAAAACATTTTTTGTAGGAAATGAACAGACTGACAAAGTTCTAAAAATTAATGGCGAAATTATAAACCTGCATCCTTCCGGAGGATTTAAACATGTAGTAAAACTAAATCCGGGGCTTAATACTTTTGTTATTGACAATGGCACAGAGCAAAAAACTTTTAAGATTACAAGACCGCAGCCTGTTGTCGCTTCAAATTCAGTGGCTGTAGAACCGATTATTTATGAAAACTCTGTTGTAATTTCTCTTTCAAAAGACAATGTGCCGTTGCGTTCAACACCTGTTGATGCAGGTTTAAACAGGCTTCAGCACTTGCCAAAAGGACTTGAATTTGATGCAATTGGTGAAGAACGGGGATTTTATAAAGTAAAATTGGGTCGCGACGGATTTGGATTCATTTCAATGGATTCTGCCATAAAAACCGATAAAAATAAAACGGATTATGCAAATATTCAATGTTGTACGCATCAACACGGAAAAAATGAGAAATTTCTTGAATTATTCCTTGACCGACAAGTCCCGTATTCTGTTACGGATATTGGCACAGGGCTTGATATATCTGTTTATAATGTTGTTAATTATATGTTCCAAAAGTATGACGATTTTATAGAGGGTAAACCGTTCGGGTATTCAAGTTACTACAATGCTGACGGGGTATTAATTGTTTCAATGAAAGAATTCCCAAAAGTAAATCCCCAAAACCCACTTAGGGATATAAAAATAACCATTGATGCAGGTCACGGCGGTAGCGAAGCAGGTGCAATCGGTTGTTTGGGAACAAAAGAAAAAGATGTAAATTTGAAAATTGCACAAAATTTAAGAAATAAACTTGAAAATCTTGGTGCAAAGGTATTTATGACAAGGGATGATGATTCTTATGTCGGATTAAATGAGAGGGTAGAAAAATCAAATTATTTTGATGCCGATATTTTCTTGAGTATCCACAATAATTCATTATCCGATTCTATGGCTGACAGAGATGCAACAGGTACTGAAACATATTATTTTTATCCGCAATCGAAAGAACTTGCAAAAATTCTTGCAAAATCTATTTCTGATAAAACAGGTTTTAAAAACGGAGGACAGAGAGGTCAAAGTTTTGCAGTAATTCGTAATACCCAAAGTATTGCGGTTTTAATTGAAGTCGGGTATATGATTAATCCTGATGATAATTCAAAACTTATTGATGAAGATTTTCAGAGTAAAGTTACTGATGGCATTATTGACGGTTTGGAAAGGTATTTAAGACAAGATGACATATAACGGAGAAAAATTAGGTGCATTTATTATTCCGACTGGTGTTGGTGCAAGTATTGGCGGTTATGCGGGAGATGCAAGTTCTTATGCAAGAAAATTTGCTCAAAAATCGAAACTTATTGTAAACCCAAATGTTGTAAATGCAGGTGGTTTTTCAGGTATAACAGACAATATGCTCTATGTTGAGGGTTACTCTTTAGACAGTTTTTTTAAAGGTGAAATTAATCTTATACCGTCAAAAGATAACAAAATCGGCATAGTATATGACAAAGCAATCCCAAATGATGTGCTAAATGTTCACATAAATACTCAAAATGCCGTAAAGACAGTTTACGACATTAATCTTTGCGAATTTGAAGAAACTGAAGAGGAAGTCGGAGTTGAGTTTTTTGTTAATGACGAGGGCATATCTGTCGGGAATGTAAGAAATATTACAACGCTTGAAAAATCATGCAAAAATCTTATTGATAAAGGGTGTGAAGCCATAGCGATAGTTTGTATGTTTGATGAACCTGAAAGTGATAATGAAAATTATTCAAACGGAATAGGTGTTGATCCTGTCGGAGGTGTTGAGGCGATTATTTCGCATGATATTTCTAAAAAATTTAAAATTCCGTGTGCTCATTCTCCGGCTTTTGCTGATTATCAGATTTATCCCGAACTTGTTAATCCAAAATCTGCATCAGAATATATTACACCGACATTCTTGCCTTGTATTTTGTTAGGACTTTCAAATGCTCCGAAAATTACAACGGATTTGACAAAAGGTATAAATATAAAAAATTTGGATTATCTTGTAATGCCTTATAACTGTCTTGGTTCAACCCCTGTTTTTGAAGCATTAAAATGTGGGATAAAAGTTTATGCGGTTAAAGAAAATCAAACTGAACTTGATGTAACAAAAGACAAACTTTTGCCTGACGGTGATATTATTGAAGTTGAAAATTATGAAAATTTGTTTTGTCTTATATAATAAATATTGACAAAAGTTTTATAAAGCGAAATAATATATCGTATATGTATGATTATGCAAGGAGTTGATTATGGCTGGAACTGTGAACAGTGTTTTAAAAAGGGTATTAAGTTGCAGATGTAAGAAATTTCATGCATTTACACTTGCGGAAATTCTTATTACAATCGGTATAATAGGCGTAGTTGCGGCGATTACAATTCCGCTTTTGATGCAAAATTCTAACAGTAAAAAGTTTACAACTCAGTTTAAGAAATCATTATCGACTTTAAATCAGGCGGCGATTGGAGCGCAGGCTCAGTATGATTTGGATTATTCACTTTTAACACAAATAAATGATGATGCGACTTGCAAAAGCGACACCCTCGCAGGTGGTCAGTATAATTTTTGCGGATTGTTTAATAATACGCTTGCAGGTCATACATATATAGGTAAATACGGGAGTGTAAAAGGTGCAAACGCATCAAGTCCATATAGTGCGGATGTGACAAGTTTTTCTATCGAGGACTTTTTATTCTTTTCATTTGCAGACGGTGCAATAGTTGCGTTTAATCCTAATGCAAAAAGTTGCGGAATAGGTGTCGGTCAGACATTAACAAATGAAAAACTGACAAGCAGTTTAGCAAATTGTATCGGGTTTATAGATGTAAACGGACCTACACCGCCTAATAAAGAAGTTCAATGCGCAGAGGGTACAACGACAATCAGTGCAAATACCACTTGCAAAGTAACAAACGGTTCTATGGGGGATATTTTCCCTGTAGTATTTCATGACGGAGCGGTCGAGCCTGCAACAAATGCTTCTCTTGCCGCATTCCTTGGCGGAAACGGTAAAGAGGAAAAACAAGTTGATCCATTTGACGGTAATTATTTTACAGACCAAAACGGCAATAAGCGTGGGTTTAAATTAGTAACTGACGAAGATGGTAATGTTTCAAAATACAACGGTTGGGATTTGAAAGATGGTAGTGATTTGTGCCCGAGCGGTACTTCTATTCCTGATTCGGGAACATTGCAAAACTTGGTTCAACAAAACTTAGGAGAAGTTACATATAAAAGTATTTTTGCTCCTGAGAACCCGTGGTATTGGAAATATGAATATACAGGAAAAGAGAAAGGAGCCTTAGGACTTCCAACATCCGGTTATTTTTGGACAACTGAATCTGAAAATGGAAGCGGGCATCATAATTGGGGCATATCAGCGAGTTCTGCACAATTACACGGGGAACATAAAAATAATCAAAATGCTATTATATGTGTTGAATCGAAATAAATATATTTGTAGTGAGTAGGGTGTGTTTATACGCACCAAATTGATAATAAACTTAACCCTCTCTCATTTTTCAAATGTTCGAAATAAATTTCTCACATTGAAAAATTACTCTCCCCGCAGGGGAGATAGGTTTTCTACCTCTCCTACGGAGAGGATGTCAACGAAGTTGACAGGAGAGGGTATTAACTACAAACCCTCTCTCATTTTTCTAAATTCGCTACCGCTCATTAAGAAAAATTTCTCTCCCCCAAGGGAGATAGAATGTAGAGGCAATAGCCTGACAATATTTGTCATTACGAGCAAACGCAGTTTGCGTAGTAATCTCATCAAATCAACCATTGAACAACCTTGAACTAATGGGATTGCCACGAAAATCAAAGATTTTCTCGCAATGACAAAATAAAGGGTATATGTCTGGCAATTGGCTGACTTACAAACTTATATAATATATTTCTGCAAAATAAGTTTTTTCAGTGCTCTGCCGTATATATGCTGAGGTTCTACAACTAAAAGTTTCTCAATATACTCTAATGTCTTATGGTAATCTCCAAGTTTTTTATACGCTGCTGCTATCGCATAAAGTGCATCTTGAAATTTTGGATCTAATTCTATTGCTTTTCCCAAATCTTTTATGGCATTTTCAATTTTGGGATTCTCAATATCTTTTCTTGTAAGAATTATTTTTGCCCTGTTATAATAAGCATCAGTCATTTTGCTATCAAGACTGATTGCTTTCGTATAATCCATCATTGCTTCATCATATTCTTCCAAAGAATGATAACACGCTCCTCTGTAAAAATATGACACTGCAAAATCGTTTTTCATTTCAATAGATTTTGTAATATGTTCTATTGCGCTTTCAAACTGCCTGCGCTGAAAATCCGCAATTCCGTTGTCTAAATAAAATTTATAATTTATCATACTATCTATTATAATATAATATTATCTCTTATTCTACCCCTGTTTATCAATACATATTATTTTAAACGATTGGATAATAATTTTATGTATAATTCAGATTGGTTTGATACTTTAAATAAACCGTTACTCAATCCTCCATCAACACTTTTTCAGCCTGTATGGGTAGTTCTTTATTCAATGATGGTCTTGAGTATAATTTTATTTACTTTTGAAAAAACAGAGAAATCAAAAATGCATGGGTATTTATATTTTGGAATCCAACTGTTTTTTAACCTGATATGGAGCCCGATATTTTTCCTGCTCCAAAATATCGGATTTGCATTTTTAATAATAGTATTACTTGATATTTTTGCGATAATGACTGTTAAAGAATTTTATAAGGTCTCAAAATTCAGTGCAATGCTTTTGATTCCGTATATTGTATGGATTTTGTTTGCAACATATTTAAACGGGGCTTATTTTTATTTGAATTAAGATGCGGATTTTATTACACCGCCGCCCAAAACTTTATCTCCGTCATAAAATACGGCAGACTGTCCTATTGCAATAGATTTTTGCATATCTTCAAAAATAACTTCGACTTCATCCTGACCGTTTGGTCTGATTTCGACAGGAGTAGGTTGTTGAGTTGAACGAATTTTTGCCTGACATTTTATTGCCTCAGTTAATCCGTCTATTGCTATCCAATTCAAATCATTTGCTATTAAGGATTTTTTAAATGTTTTATCCGCAGGACCTATAACAACTTCATTTGTATTTTTGCGAAGTTCAAGTACATACAACGGTTTTGATGCTGAAACTCCGATACCTTTTCTTTGTCCTATTGTATAATTCCATATCCCTTTATGCTGACCTAAAACTTTTCCGTCTAAATCAACAATATTGCCGATTTTATCTTCGACTCCCAAAAGTTCGTTGTAATCTCCGCCGTAAAAATCCTGACTGTCAGGTTTATCTGCCGCCTGCAGACCGTTTTCCTTTGCAATTTGTCTGATTTGGTCTTTTGTGTAATTACCTAACGGCAAAATAATATTTTTTAATTGCTCCTGTTTTAATCTGTATAAAAAATAAGACTGGTCTTTATGAGGGGCAATTCCGCGCTTCAAAATATATCTTCCGTTTTCTTCTTCCACTTTTGCATAATGCCCTGTTGCAAATTTGTCAAATTCTACTCCGTTTAGTCTTGCAATTTCAGGCAAAACTCCAAATTTGATAAGCGCGTTACACCATACACAAGGGTTTGGGGTGTGACCGTCAAGGTATTCTTTTTTGAAATTTTTGATAACTATATCTTCGTATTTAGTGACGCAATCTACGACATGATAATCAATTCCAAGTTGGTTGGCAAGATTTTGAGCCGCTTCTATATCTTCAACTTCGTCAGGACCATAGCAGGCATTATGCTTGCCTTCTTGAGATGCCAAGCCTTGTTTCCCCCATATAGACATTGTTGCACCAATAACTTCATAGCCCTGTTGTTTTAATATTAGAGCCGCAACTGATGAATCTACTCCGCCTGATAATCCTACCAAAACTTTCATTTTATAATCCTTTCTAAACCGTAAGCATTTTTTCGTGCAGTGATTTTGCTGATTCTTCGTATCCTGTTCTGCCCATAAGCGCATAAGTGTAGTTTCTTGCCTGTGAACCGGATTGCTGTTCGCAGGCATTGACATTATACAATGCACCTGCTATTGCCGTTTGCATTTCTAACATATAAAGTAATTGACCGATATGATAGCCGTCAATTTTTGGAATTTTTATTGTAACAGTCGGTCTTGAATAGTCGATAAGCGAAACAAGTGTAGAATCTGCTTCAGCATTGATTAATTCATTAATAGTTTTTCCGCCTAAATATCCGATTCCCGTATACTGAAAAATTTGAGGAATATTTAGTGTTGTTTCAAATTCGCCGACTCTTATAAAGTTAATAATTTTGTTATTAGGTCCCTGATTAAACAATTGAATCTGTGTGTGCTGGTCGGTAGCACCTACGGCTTTAACAGGTGTAGGTCCTGTGCAGGTTGGTGAACCGTCAATTTTTTGGTTTTTGCCTAAAGATTCAGCCCAAAGTTGTATAAACCAATCTGCAACATATTTAAGTTTTTGGGAATAAGGCATCATAACCGTTATGTTTTTGCCGAGTTTTGTGTCCATAAGATAATGAATAAGTGCATTTTGCGCAGAAATATTTTCATATATATTTGGATTCTGCAGTGCGCTGTCCATATCTTTTATACCTGATGTTATTTTATCAATGTCAATTCCTGTGAGTGCAAACGGCAACAGCCCTACTGCCGTAAAAACAGAAAATCTTCCCCCGACATCATCAGGCACAACAAATGCTTTGTAACCTTCTTGTTCCGATATTTGTCTTAATATCCCCATTTTTTTATCGGTCGTCACAATTATATTTTTCCTGTAATCATCTCCGAGTTCCTGTTCAAGTCTGTCTTTCAAAATCATGTATTGAGCCATTGTTTCAGCGGTATCACCTGATTTTGTGATTACATTTACAAGTGTTTTGCTCAAATCAAGTATGTTTAACAGTGCATTCATCTCATCAGGGTCAATGTTGTCAAGAAAGAATATTCGCGGATATCCGTTTCTTTCTTCTTTTGTCAGCATATTCCAATACGGAGTTAATAATGCGTTTGTTACCGCAAGTCCGCCTAATGCACTGCCGCCTATACCGAGAACAAGAATATTATCAAATCTGTTTTCTACAAGTGCTGCGTATTCTTTTACATACCAGGAGGTTTCCTGACTGTAACCAAGATCCATCCAGCGTAATCCCTTTCCGGCAACATCTTTATTTTTGTATAAATCCGTAATAATTTCGGCAATTCTGTCTTTGTAATTCTCAAATTCTCGGGCTATATCAAGACCGTTTTCTTCCCCAAGAATTTTTGAGTCTGCTCCTCTGAAATCTAACTCTATCATTAGTATCCCTTATACTGCTATTTCTTTTTTTTTATATTAATATGCTCAATTTTAAAATACAAGAAAACCACCATTTTGCAGTAAATTTTTATTAACTTTCAATAATCATATTTATAGTGTAATTTACAAATTTGCTCAACCATGCGGCGAAAGCATGGTGTAGAGCATGGTTGAGTGTTTTTCTCAATCTTTCGGTTTAGATAATTGTTTCAATCTTGCAGGCATGATTTATCAATCGTTCCATGGATTAAATGACCGTCTAAAAAGAGTAGTATATATGGTGTAGAAAGCAATTAACAAACGGGGGAATAAGATGAGAGATTTTACAAAAAAATTGAGAGTGTTACTGATTGATGACAATGCTAATCACTTGAGAGGTATTAAAGAACTCATTAGTCTTGAAACAAGTTACAATGTTGTTGGTGCAACAAGAAATGCGAACTTAGGTTTAAGTTTAATTAAAAAATATCGTCCTGATATTGTTTTGATGGATATTAATATGCCGGAAAAAGACGGTTTGCAAACTATTCAGGCAATAAATAAATCAGGTATTTCGACTAATGTTGTTATTTTAAGCGGGTATGATGATTCTGATTTGATTTATCGTGCGATGAAACTTGGTGCAAGAGGTTATGTTTTAAAAACTATGGCATCTTCAAAACTTATTGATGCAATTGAAACTGTTGCTGATGGTAAAATTTATCTTCCGTCAGTTCTTACAACAAGATTTTTTGAATACTTTCAAAATAGTGCAAGAGAAGAATCAAATATTGCACCGGGAGAAAATTTGCTCACTACATTAACAGGCAGAGAAAATGAAGTTTTGGATTTATTAACTCAGGGGATTAACTACAAGGGTATTGCACAACAACTGATTATTTCGGAAACTACTGTTAAGACTCATGTTAATAATATTTTCCAGAAATTACAGGTCGGTGACAGAACAAATGCTGTTTTATACGCATTGACTCACGGCTTCAAACCTTCATCAATGCAGGCAGAAAAGACTGCCGCATAGTTTATAACCAAAAGTTTAAAAAGGGTTCTGTAATTTTTAACAGAACCCTTTCTTTTCAAGGAGTAATAATGCAACCCGTAAAAAATTTAGAAATTGATAACAAAATCAAATTTGTTTCTCATGAAATAAGAAATCATATCTCCGTTTGTGATATGTACTCGCAGATTATTAAAAAGTATCTTGAAAAAGACAGATATGAAAATCCTTCGGTTTTTAATGCGCTAAATTGTATTTCAAAGTCGCTTCAGATTATTTCAATGAATGTTACTGATTTGAAATCTGTCAATGTAAATGAGCCTGTCGAAATTGACTATAAAACAAGTGTTGAAAAATCAGTCGAACTATCAAAAGCCTATGTTGAAGATAAGGATATTGAATTTGAGGTTTTTATAAAAAATACTGTCAAAATAAAAATTGATGAAAATCGTTTTATGTCCTGTATAGTAAATATAATTAAAAACGCTATTGAATCAATAGAAGTTCGGGGTAAAATTTCTGTCATAGGCGAAGTAAGGGATAATTGTGCGGTTTTGAAAATTTCAAATAACGGTAAACCTGTGCCAAGTGACAGACAAAACAGAATTTTTGACTGCGGTTATACTTCAAAACAATCTGGCTCAGGGTATGGCTTGTATATCTGTAAAAAATATCTCAATAGTCAAAATGCAGATATAGAACTTGTAAAATCAAATAAGAACGAAACAACCTTTAAAATTACCGTTTTACTTTGATTATTTTTTAATATTTTCGGGGTGTGCAGAGTTTGAGAGAATAATCTCGTAATACTCGTTTTTATCAATATTTACGCCCATAGTTTTGGTGTCGCAATATTTTTTCTTTTTCTTGTTTAAAAGTTTTTTGTAATCTCCGCTCATAGTGGTAAATATAACACAAAAATAAATACATATTATCGGTAGTGATTGAGAGATTGAAACTTTCTGCCTGTTCATTTCTTTTCTTTTGTTTGCGAGGCAAAAGAAAAGAAATGATCCAAAGAAAAGAAAACTTCGCTGATTACAATACCGCCTAACGGCGGCATAAGACTGCTAACGCAGTAATATGTGTTTTTGTCCTGACGGATAAAAATCTCTTAGCGCACCTAAAAAACGGTGCGCATTTAACCCCTCACCCCACCCCTCTCCCCTTAGGAGAGGGAGCAGTTCTTGAAATTTTAATTTCATAGAAATGCGGGTGAGGGTTATTATACGACCTTTACGAAATGAGCAATCATTGTTTGCGACACGACAACAAGGCGGGATTTGTTTGAACGATAGTGAGTTATCCCGCCTGTATGTGGAGCAAGTACAAATGATTAGCGA
>Ga0256407_10002358_pt1 | contig 36417 bp, 16 predicted proteins | sample RumenRJG_04DNA_FD_193489 | JGI IMG/M metagenome (GOLD analysis project Ga0256407, IMG submission 193489) | Bovine rumen microbial communities from Lethbridge, Alberta, Canada - RJG_04 | ecosystem: Host-associated > Mammals > Digestive system > Stomach > Rumen | place: Canada: Alberta...
CTACGCAGATAATCTCAATATCTTTCAGCGTTTGGTTTAAAACGCTTTCCAAACATTCAGGAAGGTATTTTTCCGTATTGTAGACGGGAATGATTACGCTGACTTTAATAGCTGACGAATTCATTTTTCAATCAACAACCGAATTACTTTTTAACTGAAACGCCGCCTCTCTCCGCCTCCTTAAACGAAGCAACCTTAGCGAATTGACGCGGCGGAGCGAAACGTTGTATTTTTAGTTGCGGGAAGTTATTTCACCGACTAATTTTAAAATCGTTCCATCGGGTTATTATAAGGCGTCTAGCCCTTTGACAAGGGGGTTTTGAGGCTCGAAATACAGAGAATTTTACAATAGGGCGGGAGAAGTCAGGGAGCCTCTAAAAACAGTCCTTTTTGAAACAAACAAATTACCCCAAGAAGGTCTTGGGGTTCTTATTTTAACGATATCGTTTGTTTCTCAGTAAAAACAGATTGAATTGATTGTTCCTGTAAGTTTTCATTTATCGGCGTATTAGGACATATTATCCCCTAAAACGCCTTAAAAAACTCCTTTTAAATAGCGGTAACGGCAGACGTTGTAAACAAGGTTCGTCAATCCTGTCATAAATCGAACAAGACGTCAGTATCCTCGAAAAAGCCGCGCTGTCCATGAGACGTTATTTACTCCTGAACAAAATAGAAAATTTTCCGAAGGCTATATAATTATATGACTACATTGTAATTCATATACTTAACTATGCAAGGTTTTTAGAGGCTCTCTCATAAACATCGGACAAGCAGGCAGTTGATATTTCGTTTCATGAGCATGTCACAGCTTTTTTGCCAAGATTCGTCGTCAGAATCGGCGACCACGACGATCGCGTCGTCTGGAATATTCGCCTCGTCGATTCCCTGCACCGACCATCCGAGGAAGGCTTTTGGCGCTTCCTCGGGTTTGTCCGTCAGAAATCCGCCGATGAGAACGCCATGACGCGCGAGTTTCTTGCTGACTCGAGGAGCAGGAGGAGCTATGCCGTATATGTAAGCGATTCGGTATTTCTGAATTTCCTTCAGACCTTCGGGGTTGATCCAATAGCAGCCGGTCTCGCTGTATTCTAGGCGAATGAAGGTCATGAAATATCGATATATCTTTTTATCGAGTTCTCTTACGAAAGGCGCCGAGAAATCGACGTCCCCAAGCGTCTTATATATCTGCATAGCGCAGTCAAACATGCTCGTGATATTGAATTCCGCGCCGTATGAACTGAAATGATGTTTTGCGAGGAACTCGTTCATATGGTAGAAATTCATCAGGTAGCCGTGAAAGTTTTTCGGTTCTTTCGGACTGGTCATTACCGAATTTGGACGTATTCGCAGCGTAAAATACTGTTTTCGGATATACCTGACCCTCTTGCTCAAGAGGACGCCCGCATACGCGAAAAATTCGTCTTCGTGCTCGCTCCCTTCAAGGTATTGGATTTCGTTTTTTCGGATGAAATCCCTGCGCCAGAATATCTGTTGAGGGTAGCTGGTCCATTCACGTTGACGAATGAAAGCGTCCAGCAGTTCTTCTCCCGTAATTACGGCGTCGGGATATTTTCCTGAACGCAAGGAGAAAAGAGGAGCATAGATTTTTTTCATTTCCTCGCTTTCGTGCAGTCCCTTTTTATCAAAGAAAACCGCGTCGAGATTGTCGCGCTCCGCGAGCTGCGTCAGTTCTTCGAGCGTTTCGGGATCGATGAGATCGTCGGAGTCGAGAAAATAGAGGAACTCGCCCGTCGCGCGTTCCATCGCTCGATTGCGCGCGTAACCTTGTCGGCGATTTTCCGGCAGGTGAATCGGCTTAACTCGATTGTCGCGCGCGGCGTACTCGTCGAGAATTTCACCGCAACGGTCGGGGGAGCAGTCGTCTACGCAGATAATCTCAATATCTTTCAGCGTTTGGTTTAAAACGCTTTCCAAACATTCAGGAAGGTATTTTTCCGTATTGTAGACGGGAATGATTACGCTGACTTTAATAGCTGACGAATTCATTTTAATCAACAACCGAATTACGTTTTCAGCTGAAACGCCGCTTCTCTCCGCCTCCTTAAACGAAGCGACCTTAGCGAATTGACGCGGCGAAGCGAAACGTTGTATTTTTGTTTTTTCTAAAATATTTAGTTGCGGGAAGTTATTTCACTGAATGACTTTAAAATAATTCCGGCAAATTATTATAAGGAGTCTGACCCTTTGACAAGGGGGGTAGGGCTCGACATACAGAGACGTTTACAATAGGACGGGAGACGTCAATAAATACGCGGTCGATAGTCCAAAATATTAGGTCTAAATATGCCGCGACGCGGTCGTTGGATAGTTTTTTGCGTCGTATTTATCGGAAAGGGGATTTGTCGAATTAAAAAAGGATATCGCCAAGCTTTAAAAAATGAAAACGCCGGTTTTTCGACCGGCGTTTTCAGTGGGCGCACATGGATTCGAACCATGGACCTCGTCCTTATCAGGGACGCGCTCTAACCAAACTGAGCTACGCGCCCGTCGTCTCAGAGAAAAACCAAAGACGATTTAATTATATAGCGTCGTTTAAAGGGCGCAAGCGACGGGACTGTTATTTTTGATTTTTTTAGACGCCTAAACGACGATTTGTAACGATTGCCGTCGTCGCGCCTATAACAAAGGACGCGTCCCCGTTTGAGGACGCGCCTTCTGTTTGTCAAAGAACGTCGACGTCGGACGCCTTAACGGCGACCTGTCCGTCTCTCAACGCCACGCTTCGAGATAACGCGCGAGCGTGTGAACGTCGGAGCCGACCGTGATCGGACGCGGATAAGCGCGGAGTTTGCTCATATTGATGAGCTCTTCAAATTTCGGGAACGAAAGTCCGAGAGGATCGGAGCCGCTATTGACCGAAATCATGACGCCGTTGAGGCCCTTTTCGCAAAGCGCGCGATAGCAGCCGACGCCGATCTGGCTGCCGACGCAGACGTCGTACGCCGTCGGCTGATTGCAACGCACTTCGTAACCGAACTGAAGGCCGTTGAACTTCTTGCTCTTGCCCGTCCGACGCTTGTATTCCTCCGCCATGAGGCGTCCAAGACGCGAGGAGTATTTGAGCTGGGAGACCGGGAAGTGTCCGAAGGTGTCCGGCTTGAGGGAAAGGTATTCGTCGTGAGAGACGCACTTTTCGATTTCAGAGAGGGGCAGGAATTCGGCGACGCCTTCGGAGATGACGGCGACAAAACCCTTCTGACCTTCCTTTTCGCGCGCGATGCAAACGTCGACCATGTGGTTCACGATGTGCGACATATCGACGATCGTTCGCATGACCGGCTTGCCGTTCTCGTCGAGAACTTCTTTGCCCGTTTCGGGGTCAATCGTGACCTCGGTCGTTTTCCAAGATTCCTCAATGTCTTCGAGTCCGACGACGGCGGACGCTTCGCCCGCGATCGCGGCGCCGTAGGCGAGCCACGCCGCCGCGCGACCCATAAGCTGGCAAACGAAGCCCGCGCCCGCCGCTTCGCTGTCCGCGAGAAGGTTGCGGAGCTGCTTCGCGAGCATTTCGACGGCGGAGAAATATCCGAACGTGAAAGGAATGCCTTCGTAGTCGTTGTCGATCGTCTTCGGGAGATGGACGACCTTGATGCGTTTCGCGTCGGCAGGTTTGCGATCCATATAGAGCTTGAACTTCGCCGCCGTGGTAAGCGTGTCGTCGCCGCCGATTGAGACGAGCGCGTCGATTCCGAGCGAGCAGAGCGCTTTGTAGACGGTTTCCATCGGCGCCGTCTTTTCAGGATCGTCGAGGTCCTCGGGGGTCTTGAGGGCTTTTCCGGGGTTGGCGCGAGCCGTTCCGATGCAGATGCCTTGCTTGGTGCGAAGACCGTCGCGGACGACCTTGTCGAGGCGGACGTAGTCTTCGCCTTCCTTCAGGACGTCGCCGTCTTTATAGTCGACGAGATGCGTGTAGCCGTTGAGCATGCCGTACGTCTCGACGCCGGCGCGGGCAAAGCAGAGAGCGGCGCCGCCGATGACGGCGTTCGCGGCCGGCGCAGGTCCGCCGGAGAAGAGAATAGCGACTTTTTTGACGTCTGAGTTCGGTCTCACAGGACTGGATAACGACGACATATGCGACCTTTCTATGTTAACGAAGTTCGATGATAAACGACGACGTCGGAGAAGCGAGCCTTCGCGTTCCGTCGTGGACGCGGGCGTTCCCTACCGTCAAACTTTCGCCAATATTCTATCTGACGTACGATTTTTTTCAATTGGCGTCGAGCTTATCGGCATAAGAAACAAACGAGTTTTTACAGGCGTTAAAATAGGTAAAATATTTTTGTCGTATGGAGCCGCGCGAACGGTTTTTGTCTTGAATCGACGGTTAATTTAAGTAGAATAGATAAGGTGGAGCGCTGTTCCTAAAAAAGCCGATAAGCGCTTGATTTTGGTGGAACAAAGCGAATTAAATCACGTCCAATCCAGAAGGCGGTTTTGCCGAGATTTTTGGCTTGCCGCGTCAACGCGATAATCGGAGTCTAGGGAAGACTTTGGTCAGACGCCGTGTTTTAAACGGACAACCAGTCTTTACTATACGTTAAAATTGTCATATCCTTTGAAATTATTATGCGGCGTATCCCGCGAATATTTTTTTTGGCGTTTTTTATGGCAATTTTTAGGGGTTCGCGTTAAACTGAATGGGAATACGTCTCAATAGGCGAGAACTATACGCTGACGAGTTTGACTCGAGAAAAAACGGGTCGCGGCGACTGAAACGGCGAGAAAGCGTCGATTCGGTCGCGTTGGCGTTTGGAGCGCTATGCCGTATCGTCGAAGGCTATATCGGCGATTCAGGACGCCGCAGAACGCGTCTCTTTGCGGAACGCCGCAGGGAGCGCCGGCGCGGGTCGGGATCGATACGACTTGCGCGGCGGCGCGTTTTCGTCTGGCTATTTTGAGATGAGCAGACGGCTCCGACGGGGTTCGACAGGACTTTTAGGAGCGCGGGTGAGCGTCGACTTCGCAGCGCGGCTGGCTCGAACGAGGGATTTGGATCCACCCTCGAAGGTTGGCGACGCGCGATTAAACTATACGAGGAATGAAAGCTATGTCGCAGTCAGGTAAGCGTTTTCTGTCCGGTCTTTTTAATCGAGGCTCAAAAGCGACGTTCGAGTCGCGAGCAGCCAAAAGCGTCGGACGCATACAGCTCGATCGCCGTTTGGGAATGGAACCGCTGGAAGAGCGACAACTGCTCTCAGCCGATCCGACGCTCCTGAGCGCGTTTTCTTCTGCGCAGGCGACTCAAAACGCGTCGGCGGTCGCGCCCGCAGACGCCGGCGTCGCGCCGATCGACCTCTCGAGCGTAACGACGACCGTTTCCGACGCTCTTTACTCCAGCGCGACGATTACGACGACTTCGAGCCGCTACGTCGTCTCCGATATCTCGGCGGTTCTCGATCGCATAAGCTGCGACCAGCAGGGCTGGGCGGCCGCGCTTGCCAATATCCTGACGTATACGGGATGGAGCGACAACGCTGTCGTCGTCAATCCCGACGTCGACTCGCCGATCGAACAACAGACGTTTGACTACATCAGCAACGCGTTTACGAACGACCAGACGTCGCTCTACTACGCGTACGCATGGTATATGGGCGGCGCGAGCGAGTATATCTATCAGGGGCAAACGAATTACGCGCAGATTTACGCCGACAACACCGACGGCGGGCTCTTCCCGCCGACGACCGGAGAATACAAGGTCTTCTCCGAGTACATGACGGAAATTCTTGCGAAGGATATCCCGTCGCCTCTCTACGGCGTTACGACCGAATATCTTGACAATAACTACGGCGTCGCGATCGAAGTTCACTATTCAAGTAACGCGACGGGACGCGACGTCACGACCGATACGGAGTCGTCGATCCCGAAGAAATCGTGGCTGACATACTGGGGCTACGAATACGACGCGACCTACGAAGCGACCGACGTCGAATACTACACGGCGATTTACGCGTCGAATCCCGATACGGGCGACGTCGAGCGGATGCCGATTCAGTGGAGCAACGCGCTCGGCGCCTATACGTTCACGACGTACAACCAGACGACGGGTCAGATTCCTTACATCTACGCGTTCGACGTTCTTTCGCGTATGCCGGGCTATGGATCCCTCGCGCCAGACGCTTACGAACTGAACAACGGAGCGGAAGATTTCGACGCCGGAACGGCGTCCGATCTTGGGCAGATCGACGTTCTTGTTCCGAGTTCGACCAGCGGCTCGACGGTTTATGGCAATACGTTCACGCTCGACAACCTCACGCTCTATTCCGAGGGAACCGACGAGATCATCGCCGACCCGGTCGATTACTACAAGTTTGAACTCACGCAGACCGCGTCGCACTCCGATTCCATCGTCGTTCAGTGGCCGGAAGGCGTCCGATATCAGAATCTCAAGGCGACCCTCTTTGTCTGCGTCGACAACGAGGCGTACGCGATTGATCCGACGAACTACGGGTACGTGACGGGTCATTACGACGCGGTTCCGTCGCAGGCGATCGAATATACGGTCGGAGCCGACGGAAAGACCTACTCGAAGACGATCAACAAGCTCACGCTTCCTCTCTCCGGTTTAACGGCGGGCGAATATTTCCTCAAGGTTGAATTTGAGGACGGCGTCGTCGGCGGCGTCAACGCGGGCTATAACATTACCTTTAACGCCGGCTACGACGACATTTACGAGACGAACAACTCGTTCGAAGAAGTCAACAAACTCCCGCTTTCGACGAAGCAGAATCCGACGGCGAACCTCGGCGTTCTTTACGGCACGACGAACCTCTCCGACCTCGTTCTCAAGCAGTACAGCAACAAGATCGACGAATCCGACTGGTACCGTTTCGAAATGACGGAAGCCGGGACGGCGGCGAACAAGATTAACCTTTACTACACGTCGACCGATCTCCAGATCAACGACGCCGACCTCGACCTTTATCTCTACAAACTCGATCCGTCTTCTTCGCGCGGATATGAACTCGTTGCGAAGAGCTACGTCGAGATGACGAACGTCGAAACGATCAGTATGGACGGTTTCGACGCTGGCGTCTATTATATTAAGGTCGTCGGAAACTATTCGGCGGGCAACGTCGAATATAAGCTCGAAATCAATCCGGGCGTGAGCAGCATCCCGGACCTCCGCCCCGAAGTTTTGGAAGGGGCAAACTGGGAGTCTCCTTTTGTCGTAACCTCGGAAAAATACGTTCCGAACGGTTCAGAAACGTTTGAGAACGAGGCCGTGATCGGCGTCGATTCCAACGTCTATATTAATTACTCGTTCAGCGTCAACGGCGCCTCGACGAAGTACGGCGCGGACGAAACCGCGATCTACGAGGGCGTCAAGCTCGCGATGTATGTCAACGGCGTTCAGGTTGAACCGGACGACGTCGAACAGGTTATTTCGTCCAGTTCGTTGACCTCCGCGCTCAAAGAGAAGCTCCTGAAGCTCTTCTGCTCGACCGACGGACTCGATATGGAAGCGGGCGACACGGTTCAAATCCGCAACCTGAGCCTCGGACGTATGGTCGACGAAGGCTCTTTCGCCGCGACGTATTTCAAGTCCTACTCGCAGGGCGCGAACGCGATCGTCATCGCGACCACCCCCGATAACTACACGTTCGACGAAGGCTTTGGCACGGTTGTCGACAACCGTGAAACGAAGGAGATGACCCTTACGTATAAGGACGGCTCCTTCTACAACGGCGCGACCGTGACGCCGGTGAGCAAAGGCACGACCGTCGAGGTCTACCGCAACAACCGTTATCTCGCCGACGTGACCTACGGAGTCGACGACTTCACGTTCAGAAACGGCGACGTCATTATGGTTTCGATCGTAAGCCATAAGTACGAGGTCGCGGTCGACGGGTATTACAGCGTCAACGACGACGTCGTCGGCGTCTTGGAGTATACGGCGGACAACAACTTCGTCTCCGCGATGTTCACGGTTAACGACCTGAGCGAAGACGCCTTCGCCCCGAACGCGAGCGTCTCCGACGTCATGACCAACGACAACGAGGAGAGCGTCTGCCCGAACCTCGGCTACGCGAACATCGACAACCTTGAGGCGTATGACTCCGTCGGAGGCGAGATTCTCTATCATCGCGTCATCGAAGACCTTGTCATTACGGGCGACGTCAACTCGAACGGCGCGTACAAGTCCGACTGGTTCCGCTTCAACCTCAAGACGAGCGAAGAGGACGAAACGCCGAACTACGAAGACGCGTTCATCGAAATTAAGATCGACGACACGTATTCGGGGCTGAGCGACACGGAAAACCTCGGCGACTTGGATCTCTATCTCTACAAGGTCGTCCAGACCGACGACACGATCTCCTTCGAGGAAGCGTACGAGACGGGCGCGTACTCCATCGTTCTGCTGCAGAGCAGCAAGGGCGTCGGCGATACGGAGCGTATCAACTTCTCCGACCTTGACATGCAGGACGGCGTTTACTTCATCAACGTCGCGGGCTTCAACGGTTCGGCGAACCGCTACTCGATGGAACTTGGCGGATTCACGAAGTCGGGCGACATCCAGCCGACCGATCCTTCCGAGTACTTCACGGAAGACAACGTGACCATTTTGAACTCCGTCGCGACGGTTAAATGGGAAGTCCCGGTCAGCGACTATGTTTCGAACGTCGTCGTCTCTTATCGCGAGGCCGGTTCCGGCAATTGGATTGAGATTGGAACCTTCAAGCCGTCGGTCACGTCGTGCAAAGTCGCCGGACTTGATCCGGAGACGGAATACGAATTCAAGCTCACGGTTTCGAACTTCTTTGTCGCGGACAATCCGCCTAGCGCGACCGTCTCGAAGACGACGGAAGCGTATCTCAACGAAACGGTCTACCGCGCCGTGATCGTCGGCGTCTCCGATTATCCGGGAACGGCGTCGGATCTCGTCGCGGCGACGAACGACGCGAAAGCGTTCCGCAACGCGCTTCTGCAAGACCCGCAGTGGGCTTCTGAAAACATTCAAATTCTCCTCGACGGCGACGCGACGCGCGACGCAGTGCTCGAGGCGCTCGCGGCGGTCGCCGACGCGTCGGACGACAACGACGTCTTCGTCTTCTACTTCGCCGGATCCGGCGCCTCCGCCGTCGTCGGCGGACAGACGCTCGGATACCTTAAGACATGCGGTTCCGTCCGCAGCGAATTCCTCTCCAGCGCCGATCTTCTCGCAGCGACGAACGCGATTGCCGCGGGATCGAAGCAGTTCATTCTGGACGCGGGTCAGATTTCGTCCTCGGCGGAAGAAACAGGAATCACGTACGCGCCGTTTGTTTCCTCGCTGACGTCTTCAAAGATCAACGGCGATTCCGAGCGCGTGGCGCAGGTCTCCGTTTTGACCTCGGCGGACGACGAGAACGTCATATCCGTCGTCGGCACGGGCAGCCGCTCCGTCTTCAACCACGCGCTTTGCGACGCGATGGAAACGTATAGCGCCGTCGTCACGGAAGAAGAAGTCGAAGCGTCGAACGACGAAGAACTCTTCGTTTCCGACGGCCGCGTCTCCTTCGCGGAAATCTACTCTTCGATTATCGCCGATTCTCGCGTCCAGCGTTATAACGTCGGCGCGTCCCTTGCGACGAACGACGAAGCGAACGAGACGATTCTCATGAGCGGCGAATGGAACGAAGCCGACGCGTTCGACGACGCGTGGCTCGATGCGAACGCGATTATCGTGACGACGACCGTCGACTGCGTCGACGCGCACGACGGCAGAATCTCGCTCCGCGAAGCCGCCAACCTTGTCGGAACCGTCTTGGAACGCGAGACGACGGTCGCCGACGGCTCGACCTTTACGCTTAAGGCGGGCTCGATTGTGACGGTCGGAACGATCTCGGGAACGCTCGTCGAAGACGTCGCGTTGACCTATTCCGGCGGCGGATTCCGCACCGCTGAAGCATGCTCCGTCCAGACGGCGACGAGCGTCGTCGATATCCAGCGCGTCGGTCAAGCGACGTCGTGGACGGCTAACGACTGGGCCGCCGGAAACGTGACGTTGATCGACGCGAACGGCGTCGCCGCTAAAGACGTCGCGTTTGTGTATCTCGCGACGACGACGGTCGACGGCGAAAAGGTCGAGAAAGTTCTCTCCGTTGGCGACGAACTTTCGACCGCCGCGACGGGCGGCAAGACGGTCACGGTCGCACAGGTCGGTCAGAAGCAAGTTCTTATGCTCGACGACGCCGTTTATCCGCGCACGACCGGTCTTTATCTCGACGGTCAGCCCGTCGCGCTTTCGACGATCGTCAACGTCGACCAGGACGTTACGATCAACAAAGTGATCTTCGATACTTCGCTCGCGGGTCAAACCCTTGATCTCGACCCGACGGCGGGTCCGATCGTCTTCGATCAGGGCGGAGTCGTTTACGCTTCTTCGCCGAATGAAGCGATCTCGCTCGACGGGCACGGAACGCGCACCCTTATCGAGGTCGGCGGAACCGATCTCGTTTCGATCGTCGGCCTGCGTCTCGTGAACGCGGGCGGTCCGGCGATTACCGTCAAATCCGGCGCGTCTTTGGAACTCGCGAACGTTCTTCTTGCGGGAACGGAAGCCGGCGGAAAAGGCGTAATCGTCAACAACGGAAAACTTTATCTCACGAACGATACGATCGTCGACAACACGTCGCGCGTCGCGCTCGTTTCCGGATCGGGAACGACGACGATTCTTAACACGATTATCGCGCTCAACGACGCCAACGTTTCGAAATTGAGCTACGACTCCACAAGCGTCGTGACGGACGGCGATCCTGGCTTTAAGGACGCCGCGAGCGGCGACTACTCGCTCCTTAAGACGTCGGCCGCGATCGATATCGGTCAGAACTCCGCCGTTAAACTTCAGGGCGGCGTCGTGATCGAATACGACCTTGCCGGAAACGACCGTATTGGCGTCGCCTCGACGGTCGACGCGGGCGCCTATGAATACACGGTCGCGCTCGAAGACCGCGAGACTCCGTCGACGATCGTGACGATTCTCGACGACCTTGTCGACGCGACCGACGGCGAGATTTCGCTCCGTGAAGCGGTCGCATACGCGGGCGTCACGTACCAGGTTGAAACGGTCCTCGAAGAGGGCGCCGTCGTCACCGACGCTGACGGCGTGAGCTATCAAGTTTCGAACGGCAAACTTATCTCCTTCGACGGGGTTTCCGGTATCCAGACCGGTCAGTATTACGCGATCGAAGGCGTCTATATGGTCGACGCTTACGGCGAGGCGATTCAGCTTGAGGAAGGCGACGTCGTCACGCTCGCCAACGGTTCCAAAGCGACCGTCGTCGGCACGAAATTGCTCCTCGCGTCCGGCGTTCCGGTAACCGCGGGCGTCATGATTACCGACGCCGACGGGAACACCGGCTCGCTCTCCTACGGCGTGACCACGAACTTCACGCGCAACCAGAAGATTTCCGTCGATCTTACGCGCGCGCTCATCGATCCTACGACCCCGGTCGGAACCTTCGACGCCGGAACATATACGCTTACGTATCAGGCGAACGGAACCTTTACGGCGACGCTTAACGTTACGACGACCAACGAGCAGAACCAGTCGACGACGACCTCCTTCGAGGCGACCTTCAAACTCGTCGAAGGCGCGAAATTCTCGTTCCTCGACGCCGAGGGCGCCGTGACCGACGCCGGCGTGATCGTGACCACGCGTCCGGTCGAACTCGAAGACGGCAGGTATACGCTCCTCGACCCGATCACGGAAACAGTCGGCAAGGTTACGACGACGACCTACGCGCCGGGCGCGATTCTTACGCTCACGCGCGGCGTCTTTACCGACGCGGACGGCGTCGAAGTCGCGGTTCCGAAGGGAACGCGCTTCACCTCGCCCGCCGGCATGGTCGTCTCGTATCAGTATTCGAACTTCTCGACCGCGTCGCTGGACGAGGGAACGGAACTCACCGACGAAGACGGCGTGACGCGATACTACAAGTCGGGTCTCACGCTTTATGAAGACGTGACGCTTGGAACCGACATTACCTTCAAGGCGGGTCTTGAGAACGGCACGATTACCCTTGAGAAGGGCGCGATTAGCATTGAGCGCGCCGTTACGATCGACGCGGCGCTCAACAACGGTCTGAAGATCGACGCGCACGGCGCGAGCCGCGTCTTCACCGTCGACGCATACCGCGAACAGAACGCCTCCGCCTTTACCGTGCTCAACGGCATGACGCTCGTCAACGGCGCCGCGGACGAGGGCGGTTTCATCTACGTCGAGGAAGGCTCGAACCTGCGCCTGACGAAGACGAGCATGACGGGCGACGGCGCGAGCGTTTCGACGTCAGGCGGCGCGATCTTCAACGCCGGACGCCTTGTCGTCGAAGATTCGACGACGATAACGAACGTCTCCGCCGTCAACGGCGGCGCGGTCTACAACGTCGGAACCGCCAGCTTGACCGGCGTTGAAATTTCCGGCGTCGATACGACCGGCGACGGAACGGTCTTCAACTCCGGAACGCTTACGCTCGCCGCGTCGACGATTACCGACGCGTCCGCAGAGCGAGGCGCGGGCGTTTACAACACGGGTTCGCTCTCGATTTCGAAGACGACGAAGATTACCGGCGTTACGGCTGAAAACGGCGCGGGCGTCTACAACGCCGGCGTTGCGAACGTCGTGAACGCGGAAATCAGCGGAAACGAAGCGACTCAGGACGGCGCGGGCTTCTACAACGTCGGCAAACTGACGCTCACGAACGTGAAGATTCTGAACAACGAGGCGGGCGACGAAGGCGGCGCGATCTACGACAATGGAAATCTCTACGCGACGCGCGTTCTTATCGCTGCTAACGAATCGGACGCGGACGGCGCGGCGGTCTACTCGCGCGGCGACGCGTCTATCGCCAGCTCGATTATCGTCGCCAACGGCTCCGACGCCAGTTCTTACGCGCTCTACAACGCGGGCGGACTCCTCAACCTCGTCGGCAGCACGATCGTCGGCAACGGTCAGTCGGGCGTCTACGCGGCCGCGGGAGACGTCCAGATCTACAACACGATCCTCGGTCAGAACGGCTCCGACGATCTCGATTCCAACGCGGGAACCGTCGACGCTCAATACAGCATGATCGATAACGCGTCTGTTGCGATTTCCTCGACGAATCTCGATTACGCGCCGAGCTTCTCGAACTTCAACCCGAGCGAAGAATGGACCGAGTGGAATCTGCGGCTCGCGTCCGGCTCGACGGCGATCTCCGCCGGTTCGACCGACTACAACAAGGCCGTCAATACGAGCGGCAAGTCGGTCGCCGTCACGGTCGATTACGCCGGAAACGCGCGCGTGACCGAAGACGGTATTGATATCGGCGCCTACGCTTCCGCCGCGGTTCAGGAGGACTTCTCCACCGTCGTGACGACTTGGGACGATATCGTCGATCCGACCGACGGACTCGTGTCGCTCCGCGAAGCGATTCGTTACGCCTCCTATGGCAAGACGGTTTCCGAGCGCACGGTCACGTTCTCGCCTGATCTCTTTGCGCTTACCGATTCCGGAACCGTCACGCTCGACGCGGATCTCCAGTCGATCGTCGTCGACACGGCGGTCGTCGTTACGTCGGCGTACACCGACGAACTCGGCGAAACGAGCTATCGCGACATTACGGTCGACGGCTCCGTCGCCGACGCGCCCCTCTTCATCGTTCAGAAGGGCGCCGACCTTGAGATGGACGGTCTTAAGTTCACGGGCGGGCATGCGAAAGGCGCGAACGAAAGCGGCGGCGCGTTCATCGTCCATGGCGGAACGCTCACGCTCCTCGACAGCGTCGTTCACGACAACACCGCAGACCGCAACGGCGGCGCGGTCTACCAGGACGGCGGCGTCTTCTACGCGATCGACTCGCTCTTCTACGACAACGCCGCGGATTCGACTCGCGGCTACGGCGGCGCGATCTGCATGAACGGCGGTCAGGCGTATATCTACAACACGACGATCGCCTCGAACGACGCGGCGGTTTACGGCGGCGTCTTCGAACTCAACGGACTCGTCGTCCTCGCCAACTCGATCGTCGCTCAGAACGGCGGCGCGCAGAACGTCGACGTTTACGCCACGAACCTCGAAGCGACCAACAACCTAATCGGCGCGATGGATCCGTGGGCTTCGCGCGACGGCGTCAACGGCAACATCGTCGGCGTCGTAACCGCGCCTGTCGACCCGCTCTTCACCGACCCTGAAAACGCCGACTTCACGCTTCAGTCCGGTTCGCTCGCGATCAACGCCGGCGTCAACCAGTATGCGTTCGGTCCCGACGGCGTCCGTCTGAAGTACGACCTCAACGCGAACGACCGTATCATCGGCGGCGTCGTCGACATGGGCGCGTTTGAGTCCGGGTTCAAAGACGTTCCTTCGACCGTCGTCACGACTCTCGACGACGTCATCGACCAGACGGACGGACTTGTCTCGCTCCGCGAAGCGATCGATTACGCGCAGCAGTTTGGAACGCCGATCACCTTCGAACTTGGCGACGACTTCGAAGGCCCCGCCGAGATTATGCTCGACTCGACGCTCGGCGCGATTAACGTAGATTCCGATCTTACGATCGACGCGTCCAGTCTTGAGGACGGTCTGACCCTTGTCGGATCCGACGATCGTCTGTTCAACGTCTCGAACGGAACGCTCAAGCTCGACAGCGTCGCGCTCACGGGCGGCTCTGCGACGCGCGGCGGCGCGATCTATCAGACCGGCGGCGTTATCGACCTGACCAACGTCCTGATTTACGGCAACGACGCGGAAGAAGAGGGCGGCGCGATTTACTCCGTCGGCGGAACGATCAACGCGCTCAATACGACGATCGCGGGCAACTCCGCCGCGAGCGTCCCCGGCGTCTACGCGACGGGAACCGTCGTGCTGCAGAACACGCTCATCGCGGACAACGCGATTGAGAACGGAACCGCGTCGGAGAACTACGACCTGTATGTTCCTGGTAAACTGACTTCGACCACGAGTATTGTCGGAATCGCGCCCGACGCGCTCGCCGCGACCTACGACGGCTACAACGGCAACGTCTACGGTACGGAAGAAAGCGTCGTCGATCCGGGCTTCGCGTCCTCGGCGTCTTACGACTACTCGCTCTCGCAGAATTCGATCGCGGTCAACACCGGGTCTAACAGACTTATCGGTCTGCCGGGCTACTATGCGTCGATTCTCCAGACGTCGATGAACGCGTCCGTTATCACGACGGACTACGCGGGCGCGCCGCGTCTTGTCGGCGGCACCGTCGATATCGGCGCGTATGAATATCAGGTTTCCTCCGAGGCTCCTAGCGTGATCGTGACGACGTTGGAGGACGTCGTCGACCCTTTCGACGGGTATACTTCTCTTCGCGAGGCGATTGATTACGCAGGTTCGTCGTACTTCGTCGACGGCGTGACGACGAAGGTCGGGCGCGAGATAACGTTCGATCCGAGTCTCGCGGGCGGCACGATCATGCTCGGCGACACGCTCGAGATCGTCAAGTGCGTGACGATTAACGCGACCGATCTTCCGGGCGCGGTCACGCTCTCGGGCGCCGCGATTGAAGACGGCGGGAACGTCGTCGTGATCAACGGTCAGGCGGATACCGTCGCGGATGAAATCGTTCTCGCCGGTCTCAAGATTACCGGCGGCGTCGCGGATTACGGCGCAGGCGTCCATCATTTCAACGGGAAAGCGTCGTTGATCAACTGCGTGGTTTACGGCAACGAGAGCGTCTACGGCGGCGGCGTCGCTTCCGTCGCGGACGCGGTTCTCGACGATCCGACCGCGAATGCGTTGACGCTGATTAACTGCACCGTCGCGAACAACAACGCGACCGGCGCCTACGGCGGACTCTGGAGCCGCGGCAGCGACGTTTACATGATCAACACGATCGTCGCGAAGAATACGACGAACGGCGAGCCGGGTCTCGACGTCGCCGTCAGTTCCTACGGAGCGTTCCACTCGTCCCTCGTCGGTATCGGAAGCGAGGTTCTCGCGCGAACCTACGACGGAAGCGACGGCAACCATGTCGGCGTTGCGAACAGTCCCGTCGATCCGACCTTCAACGACCTTGAGAACAACGACTTCACGCTTGCGCGCAACGAAGCGGACGAGGTCTCCATTGCGGTGAACGGCGGCGACACGACGCTGATCAAGCTCCCGAACGGCTCGATTCCCGCGTTTGACGCGGGCGGCAATCTCCGCGTGATCGGCTCGATGGTCGATATCGGCGCCTATGAGTCTGAACTCGGTCCGACGGAAATTCCGGGCTTGCTCGTGACGACCTTGGACGACGTCGTCGATCCTTACGACGGACTGATCTCGCTCCGAGAAGCCGTTTCTTACGCGAACAGCTACGGACTCGCCAGCACGATTACGTTTGCGACGCGGCTTAGCGGCGGAACGATTTACCTCAACGAAGCGCTCGACGTCTCCAAGAGCGTTACGATCGACGGGCTCGCCAACGACGTCGTTGGAATGACGCTCACGACTGCGGACGCCGTCGTCGACGAAAGCGTGATTTACGTCAATTCGGGCGACCTTGTCGTCAACGGTCTGACGATTACGAACCGCTTCACCGAGCGCAGAAATCAAGGTCAGTCGCTGACCGTCGCGCAAGGCGGCGCGGTCTACGTCCGAGCCGGTTCCATCTCGCTGTACAACACGCTAATTACCGATAGCGCGGCTCAAAGCGGTTCGGCGATCTACGTCAACGAGGAGAGCGACACGGCGACGGTCAATCTCGTGAACGTCACGATTGCGAGCAACGTCGGACTCTCCGACAATCCGATTACGGGCGCGGCGATCTACAGCGAACGCGGCGTCGTCAACTTCTGGAACGCGATCGTCGCAGCCAACAAGCTTGTCGACGGTTCCGACGCTCAGGACGCCTATAAGGGAACCTCGGCGGAAATGACCGACACGGTTTACGACCGCGCCTCGAACTCCTATATCGCGAACCAGTACGGAACGCAGCCGCTCGCCCTTTACAACGGACTCGTCGTCCGTTACTACAACAGCGACCTGACGTACCAAGACGGAACCTTCTACAACCACTACGGAACTTACTATCAGTATGCGGCGACGCTTACGGATGGGATGACCGTGACCGTGCCGACGACCAGAACCCTGACCTACGGCGGCGACGGATGGTATACCGAAGGAATTGCGTACAACTTGAACTTGTCGTATGGCGACGTCGTTCAGTGGACCAACTCCGAGACGGGCGAGACGATCGACCTGTACTACGCGCGCAACGCGTTCCATCGCGGATCGGCGACGGGACCCGTCGTCTCCTTCAACACGGGCGACACGTTGCAAATTAAAGCCGGCGTCAGCTACGCTTACAACGAAACTTCGACGAGCTTCTTCCCCGTGATCGTGTCGCGTTCTAGCAGCGGATGGTACGGCGGATATGAACTCAGTCAAGAAGTTCAGTTGCAGTACGCGCAGCAGGTTCTCCAGCAGTTGAAGAACGACCTGGCGTACAAGACGACGTACACGAAGATCGTCAACGGCGTCGAAGTCACATATCCGATTTTGGACTCGAGCGTCGAGATTTCTAGCTACAACGCCGACGTTTCCCGCCTTCAGGGCGAGAACGCCGACGGTGTGTTCGACGTGACCTTCACATACACGGCGAAATACACCTACAAGACGGTCGCGGGCGTCACGGTTCTTCATTCGGTTATCGGTCGGTCCGACTCGGTCGCGTCGATGGCGTCTGGGAACGCGTCGTTTATCGGTTCGGAAACGGAAGATCTTTCCGGCGTTGTCGCGTCGCTCTTCAACGATCTCGACAACGGCGACTTCACGCTGACGAACGAATCGATCGCGACGAACGCGGGCGACAACACGTACTTCAACCAAGGGACGATCAACGGCACGTTCGATTCGTTCGATATCCTCGGCAACAGGCGTATTTACTACACGACCGTGGATATGGGCGCGTTTGAAAACCAGGTCGCGAAGGACGTCCCGATCACCAGCGTCAACGGTCTGAGCGTTACGCTCACCGTGACGACGAAAGCGGACGTCGTCGATCCGACGGACGGCGTCACGTCGCTCCGCGAAGCGCTGCACATGGCGGACGTTCTTCACGAGCGCGGCTACGAGGATATCACGATTCAGTCGCTTCGCGGCTACGAGGTCATCCTCGACGGCGAACAGGGATCGCTCGCGGTCAACTCGCCGCTCAAGTTCAACGCGAACGGGACGACGATTAACTGCGATCAGTCCGGTTGCGGTCTGGCGATTTCGACCGACGGCGAAGTCGTTCTCTCCAACCTCATTATCAACAACGGCGTGGGAACGAACGGCGCGGGCTTGAGTATCACGGGCGGCGACGTCACGCTCTCCAACTGCTTGATTTACGAGTGCGAGGCGGTCGACTGCGGCGGCGCGATCTATATGGGATCCGACGGAACGCTGAGTCTCTACGATTCGACGATCGCTGCGAGCGTCGCGGCGAACGGCGGCGGCGTCTACTCGGTCGCCGGTTCGACCGTGAACCTCTACAACTCGATTCTTGCGACAAGCCGCGCGTCGAGAAAGGGCGAGCCTAATCGCGACGTCCTCTTCAACGGCGACTACAACGTCTACTACACGCTCATCGGAAGCGCGGGAACGGAAGCGGACGCCGCTGCGATCGGCGCGAAAGCGGTCGCTTCTCAAGTAGGCTACGGCGTCGATAACGCGATCGACCCGCTCTTCATCAACGCGTCGGGCGGCAACTTCCGCGTCTCCGCGACTGCAAGTCCCGCGAAGAACGTCGGTTCGCGCGATTACGTCTATCCTGGTTCCCGCGATCTCGACGGCAATTCGCTCTCCTACGCGTCCTTTGTTACGCTCGGAGCGTATCAGATCGGTCAGGAATCTCCTTCCACGATCGTCACGACGCTCGACGACGTCGTCGACTCCACCGACGGGCTGATTTCGCTCCGAGAAGCGATCATGTACTCGGGGGACAACATCGTCGGCACGGGTTGCGGAAGCGTCGACAACAGCTCTTATAACGCTGAGAACGCGATGAACAACTCGTCGGTTTATGGCGTCGTGTACTATTCGCCGATTACGTTCGATCCGAGCCTCGCGGGCGGCACGATTCATCTCGAGAGTCCGCTGCCGACGATGGGCGTCACGAACCCCGCTAATCACGCCGTTTCCGATTACATGATCGACGCGTCGGCGATTGCCGGACTTGGCGGCATAACGATCGACTGCTCCAATGTGACCACGCTGGGCGGCGGCGTCTTCTCGGAGGTCGGCACGGCGTCGCCTTCCGACGATGTTTACCATCCGGTTCATCTTGATATTCGCAACGTCAAGATTACGACCGATAACGGCGGAACAGCGTTTAGCGTCAATATGTATTCGATTCTGACGATGCACAACTGCCTCGTCGACGGTTTTAGCACGGCGGTGAATGTTCAGGACAACGACTCCGATCAGGGCGGGTTGGCGCACCTCTACAATTCGACGATTATCGGCGGAATTACCGTGAGCGGCGAGGCCTTCGTCTATAACACGGCTATTACCGGCGGAATTACGATCGTCCCGACGCAGAACAATCCGGCGTATCGTCAGGTTCACGCGTATTCGTCGTGGGCTGACGGCGTCTACGGGTTGACCGGGCGTTATACGGGCGTGAACACGCGTCTGGGCGGCTCCGTTTCCGACCTGTTCGTGAACTACCCGGCGCGCGATTATCGCCTTGCGGATCATTCATGGCTCATTAACACCGGTTCAAACGACTACCTGATGACGCTTGCGGCGACGCACGCGGATCCGGAAGTCGACGCGAACGGGAACCTCCGTCAGTCGAATGGAATCGTCGATATCGGCTGCTATGAACGCGCCGGCGTCGTCGACGTTCCTTCGACGGTTGTTACGACGCCAGACGACGTCGTCGACCTGACCGACGGTCTCATCTCGCTCCGCGAGGCGGTGGCGTACGCGGAACAGCGCGGCGACACGGTCACGTTCTCTCAGGACGTCGCGGGCGAAACGATCAAGCTCGACGCTCCGATCGCGCTTACTCGCAATATCGGTTTCAACGGTTCCGGCGCGGACGTCACGATCGACGCGCAGCAGACCGGCAGCGTGTTTACGATCGATATCGCCGGCGGAGTCACGCAGAGTTCTCCGAACGTTTACATCCAAAACCTTACGCTTACGGGCGGTAAGGCGACGGACGGCGGCGCGGTTTACGTCGCGCGCGGAAACGTCTACTTTGGCGGCGTGTCGATCTGGGGCAACGAGGCGACTCGTTACGGCGGCGCGATCTACGCGTACGACAGCGAGCTGACGATCGCGAATTCTCGAATCGGCGGCAACACGGCGCGATACTACGGCGGCGTTGTCAACGAGTTCGGCAAGACGGTGCTTACGAGAAGCTACGTCGCGGAGAACGTCGGCACGAATCCGAACGCGACTGCGGATATCTGGGGTCGCGCGGCGGTCAACTACGTCAACAGCAAGAACAACGTCGTCGGCTCGGTCGCCGACAACATCAAGCTCTTTGACGGAATCGACAACAACCGCGTCGGCACGATTGAGGCGCCGCTGAAGCCGTTCGTCTCCGCCGCGACTGGCAACCTCGAGGTTCTGCCGGAATTCATCATCGACGACGCCGGCGCCGTTCTCGACGAGGCGTTCGCCGAGTTCGTCGAAGACGACGCGCTCGATACGGACCTCGCCGTTCTCGACGACGACGAGCTCTTCTTCGAACTTTGATGTTCAACTTGATCGTTGAAGCGCGGCGGCGAAACGTCCGCGTTTCAACGCGATAGCGAAACGACGTTAATCCTGGGATCGTTACTTCGGTCCCAGGATTTTTTTGTCCTCTCGCATAACGCAATTTGTCGAATGAACCCGAAATTTCGTCGGAGTCGTCGCCGCGCGCTTTACTGAAATATTAAAAATTCTTGGAAAAATCGTTTGAACGCTAAAGAACGGCGTAAAAGTCTCCGATATAAACAATACAAAGGGAAAAAGAGGAGTCCTTAAGAGGGGCTTACAGAAGTTTCAGAAGCATGGACGCTGCGAAACATGATTTTTTCCCGTGAGTCTTGCCGTAAGGACGCGGCGTAAATGGCTCGAACTTACGCTTTTGCGGACGCCGGGAGAAATCTTGGGTCCGCAGATAAAGGCAATACGGCGGTCGCGTCGCGGCAGTCGTTTTTCGATACGTTCCCAGGGGGGGAATAGTCCGGCGGTTTGGAATTTATTCCAGCCGCCGGACTCTTTTTATTCTACGATTTGCGTTTCTATTAATCGTCGTCGCCGGTCTCGTTACGGTCGCGGTCTTTCTTTTCGCGGCGTAAGTTTTCTGCGACGCGTTTGAGTCCTTCGACGCGAGCGCGGAAGATCGGCGTCTTTTTAAAGAGGCGCCGGAACGTCGTTTCGTCGAGGCGTTCCACCGCGTCGAGGGGGAGTTCGCGTTCCTCCGCCGTCTCGATCGCCGCGTTATGCGGACAGACGCGCTGACATAAATCGCATCCAAAGAGACGTCCGTCGAGTTTTTGCGCGATTTCCTGCGGTATCTCGTCGCGGTTCTCAATCGTCCAGTAGTTGAGACATTTGCGCGCGTCGAGCGTTCTGTCGCCTGCGAGCGCGTTCGTCGGACACGCCTGAACGCAGCGACGACACGAAAGACATCGCCGCGCCGATTCTTGCGCGTCGAAAGAGCGCGCGCCGGTCGAGACGCGATATTCGTTCCGCGCGCGGAAATATTCTTCGCTCGTCGCGACGCCGACGAGTTTTTCAAACGGGATCGAAACGAGAAGTTCGCCGAGAAAGAAGCGCGATCCTAACGTCGGATTGACGACGAGCGAGTTAAGGCCGCAGAATCCGAGTCCCGCCGTAATCGCCCAATCTTTTTCCAACAGCGGCGCCGTGTCGACGACCGCGCGAGTTTGCGCGTCGGGAAACTTCGACGTGAAAAAACGTCCGAGCGCGCGAAGCCGCGTCTTAAGAACGTCGTGATAATCTAAACATGTCGCGTAGCCCGAGATCGACCCGCGGTCTTGACGCGACGATTCGGTCGTTTGGAGTTCCGGCGCGCTGAAAAGCGACGCGGTCGCTTCCCGCGATTCGTCGCGGAGTCTCCGTTCCGCGAGAGCGACGACGACGATCGAACGCGCTTCCGGCAGAACTGATCGCGGCGACTTTCGCGCCTCAAGGTTTTCCGCGAGATACGTCATGCCCGCATGACGTCCCTGCCGAACGCGTTCCGCGAAGATCGGAAACGTTTTCGCGTCGGAGACGGGCGCGATTCCGAAATCGTCGATATTTAACGTCCGAATCTCCTGTTCAAGTTCGAAGTAGAAGGGAGCGAGCGCGGAAAAAAAAGAGGCGTTTCCTTCGCCGGTCGTCGATTCGACCGTGTCGGAAACGCCTTGCCTTTTGGAGGGAAACGTCGTCACAACATTATCAACCGAGAATTAACGCTATAGCGCCTTGGACGGCGACGTTCCGAAGAGTTCCGCTTTGGAAACGCCGATGATTCGGTCGTCTGCGCCGCGTCGTCCTCTAAGCGCGTCCATCTCGACGGAAGGAATCGAAACCAACTTTCCGCCTTTTGGACTGACGCTTTCGTCGATTTCAGAATCCTCTTCTCGCGCAAGATCGACCGCGTTCGTCGAATTCGTTACGACGTCGTCGCGAACCGGGTCCTGCGCTTGCTCGTTAGACGGCGAAGGAGCGCCGTCGTCGTCGGGGGTCGCGTCGACCGCGCTGGAGTTCAACGAGCGACCCGCTTCATAATTCGACTTGTAATCGTAATTCGAGCGTTCCGTAACGGGCGTCGTCTCGTCCTGTGGGGAAGAGACTTTAGAAGACGCCGGGAGAACTCCCGGAATCCCGTCGCGAATCACGTCAGAGTTATGACTGGCGTTCAACCAAAAGGACAGTCCGACGAGCAGCGCTTGAACAAGAAAACCTGTAAACCTTGCCATTTTCTCATCTACGCTTTCCTTTTGAATACGCCCGCGCCATTTTCGTCCGACCATACCTCGGACGGACTACTTGCGGCGCGCAAAATCCCTTTCGATTAATATCGACCAGACCAGAGAAGAGATCGCGTCTCTTCGAAAAGAAATTTATGCACTTTCTGTAAAACGCTTAATTTCTCTGGTTTGCCCAGTATAGCATTGTTTTTAGATATTCAAACAATAATTGTGGAAAAGAACGGAAAAGCGGCGACTTTTTCTGTTAAAAGGTTGCGATAATGACAGTTGTATTGATAAAACCAATCTTTTTAACAACGTAAAGTTTACTGTTTTCCTTAACGGTCAAATATGTGTTTTTTTCAGAAAGACCGTTGACGCAAAAGGGAAAGGTGGTAGAATATTCGCATTGGTTTTTGGGGTATGGTGTAACGGTAACACGGGTGACTCTGACTCACTTGTTCGGGGTTCGAATCCCTGTACCCCAACTAAGGTCAGGCTTTAGAGTCTGACCTTTTCTCTTTTCTTGGCGAATCTATCGCGCCGGCGTTGTTTGAGAAATAAAAAAAGCTCCGACTAGGGGAAAAGTCGGAGCGTTTGGCTGAACGGACTTCTGAAGCGCGACTCCAGAGCGCGTTTCTGCTATACGGCGGTGAACAGGAGAGTCTCTCTCCACCAGCGACGACGTTTGGGTTTCGCCATCGTTTCCTCCTTATCGGCGCGAACCGCGTCTGTTGCGAAGGACGCGGCGTAAAAATAGGGTGGAATCTTGTGTTCTAGGAAGGTACGAGACTTCCGTCGACATTCGCGAATATAACACGACGGCGAAACGCGACAAGGGGGCGACGTCAACAATTTTTGCATTTTGATACATTTTGTGTGAAAATGCGGCGCTTTTTGAATTCGGGATCGAAGATTGAAAAGAAAAAGGTCGTCTCTCGTGGAAGAGACGACCTTTGCGGTTTAACCGAATAACGTGCTAGCGTAGATCAGAAGACGTCGAGATGGAAGTGCGAACCTTCGTGGAAACGACGCGGAACCGGATAGTAGTTCTGATAGCCGGGATGATACTTCGGAACGCTCATATTCGGCTTGTCGGAGAAGTTATGCGGATAGTACGCATACGGATAGTATCGGAAGCGGTTCCAGTCTTGGAGCGAGCCGTTCGGATTCGCGTAGGGAGACGCTTCGACGATCGGATGATCCGCGGCGCGAGCCGCTCGGAAACGTCCAGAGAGACCGCTTCCGACTCCGATACCTCGAACGCCGAGCCCGACGCCAGGCAATCCGGTCCCGCCGAAACCGACCGCGCCGTCGCATTCAGAGCAAGGATCGGCGGGAACCGCTTGACTTGCCGCCGCGACAGGGGCGGGGGTCGCCGGAGCTTCCGCGACCGGAGTTGCAACGGAATTCGTCGGAGCCTCGACAATGTTGGGCATGCTGGCGACGTTGGTCGAGCCGCTCGTAGCGACGGCGTCTTGCGCGTTGACGTTCGAGACGGCGAAACCGAACGCGGCGACAAAGAACAGACTGGCAAATAATTTCGTTTTCATGAGGAATCTCCCACTGCGAGTTCGCCGCGCCTCAAAAAATCGTTTCGATGAAACGCTGCGTCTCCACGACGCGCGGCGAATCTTCCGTTTCAATCGAACGCAAACTGTATTTTTATGGAACGCTCTGAAGCCAGAATTGGAAGTCGTTTTTTCGATCAAAACTTCCTCGGCAGAACGTTGTTTTTGATATAGCAAGCGCAGGACGCAATCTCTCTCCTTCCCGAGCTTACGTATTCTAACCTACTTTTCGTCCCCGGTTCGCGAAAATTTATTAAATTCGCTCAAGTATTCGCGAGAAAAGGGCTTCTTACTTCCAAAAGTCGAAAAAAACGTTAAAATACAACCGTCGGCGGCGATCGGACGCTCGTTTGGTCGCGTTCCGTCGCAATAATCTATAGCGTCATGTCCAGAGGCGTTTTCATGTTTTCAGTCGCGCGCGAGTTCTCTTTCTCTTACGGACATCGTCTTTTTCGTTACGAAGGTCGTTGTCGGAGACTGCACGGACACAACGCGCGAGTCGTCGTCGAGGTTTGCGGGGAAGACGACGCTCTCGACGAGCTCGGGATGGCGCTCGACTTTACGAATCTCAAAGAAACGCTCGGGCGCTGGATCGACGAGACGCTCGATCATCGTGTTTTTCTAGCGCGGAACGATCCGCTTGCCGGGGTCTTGCGCGACGCGGGCGAAGAGCCGCTTCTTTTTGACGGGAATCCGACGGCGGAACTGCTCGCGAAGACGATCTATGACCACGCCGTTATGATTGGGCTGCGCGTTATCAAGGTCGATTTTTGGGAGACCCGCAACTGCCGCGCGACCTATACGCGGCATGACGCGGGGCGCGGCGTAACCGCCGAGGTTCAGGATTAAATGGGAACGTTTTAGCGCCGAACGACGCGTTACCGCGTCGCGACGCGGAAAGGTCGAGAAAAATGAGCGTAATTCAAATGACGTGCATCGTCTGTCCTCGAGGGTGTTCTCTTGAAGTCGATCCTGAGGCTGGAACCGTCGTTGGAAACTCGTGTAAGCGAGGGTTTGAGCACGGACTGGCGGAAGCGACGCACCCGGAACGGACTTTGACGACGACGGTTCGAGTCGTCGACGATCAGGGCGTTATGATCGACATGGAGCCGGTTCGCACCGCGAAGCCGATACCGAAGCGTCTTCTTTTCGACGCGATGCGCGAGATCGACGCGCTCCGCGTCAAGCTCCCGATCCGCCGCGGCGACACGCTGATCCGGAACCTGCTCGACACGGGCGTCGATCTTATCGCCTGTAAAGACTTGTCTTGAACCATGTTGCGGCGACGGATGTTTAGCCGTCGCGACGAACGACGAGACAAGAGGAAACGTCGTGTGAGCGACTTCGTGAAAAGGGGATTTATCATTGCCGAAGAAAAAATCGACGAAAAGCCGTATCGGCGCCCATAGCGCGGCGCCGATGAAGCGCGAAATCAAAGCGTCCGTCTTTACGGATTTGTTCGGCGAACCGCGATATGCAATTCTCCTATATCGTTTTCTACACCCTGAAGACGTCGACGCGACGGAGTCTGACGTTGAAGTCGTTACGATTGAAAACATCTTGACGGACAACGTCAAGAACGACCTGGGGCTGCTGATCGGCGATCGGCTCTTGATTCTTGTAGAGCATCAGGAGAAACTTGATCCCAATATGCCGCTTCGCGCGTACGTCTATATCGCGCATTCGTATAACGAATACCTTAAGACGCACAATATCGATCTTCATAGCGGCAAAAAGATCAATCTTCCGAAGCCGGAAATTTACATGGTTTATACGGGGGCAAGCAAGAACGTTCCGAAGAAGATTAGCCTTCACGACGAATTCTTTCCTGGGACGGAACGTACGATCGACCTTATTATCAAAGTGATAACGGGAGGAAATCCGGGCGACGTCGTGAGCCAATATTTTGAGTTTACTCGGATTTGTAAAGAGCAGTATGCGCTCTATCGCGACCCGCGAGTCGCCATACGGGAAATCTTTAGAATTTGTATAGAACGGAACGTTTTAAGAGAGTATCTTTTGTCGAAGGAGAAGGAGGTAACCAGCATTATGATATCGTTATATGACGCGGAAGAGATTCAGGAACGTTTTATCGCGAGAATCAGGCGGGAAGAGCGCGAAGAGACGGAAGCAAGATTGAACAAAGAACACAGTAGGCGCGAGGCTCAACTGACGAACTCGTTCAATAGGCGCGAAGCTCAACTGAAGAAGTCTGCGGAGAAAGCGGCGGAGAAAGCGGCGGAAAGGACGAGACTTTCGGAGGCGACGGCGACGGCAAAAGAACTCCTTGCGAATACAAACTTGTCTGTCGACGTGATTGCCAAAAGCGTAAGACTGTCGGTCGACGAGGTTGAAAAGCTCGCAAAGCGTATACGTAAATAGGCAAGACATACGTTCGCGGCGACAGACTTCGAAAGTCGTCAATCGTTGCGAACAATTTCATGATATAGAAAATAGAACTGTCTTTGACAGACGGGGAGACGTTAGATGAAGAATTGTAAACGCGTCGTCGTGATACCAGACGGGTTTGCGGATTTGCCGATCGAATCGCTTGGCGGACGCACCCCGATGCAAGCGGCGCACACGCCGACGCTAGACCGCTGGGCGCCGCATGCCGCTCAAGGGCGTTCGCACAACGTGCCGGAGACGCTTTCTCCCGGTTCCGACGTCGCGACGCTTGCGCTGCTAGGCTATGATCCGACGACGACGTACACCGGGCGCGCGCCGCTGGAAGTCGCGGCGCAGGGAATCGAACTCGGCGTCGACGACTGGGCGTTTCGATGCAATCTCGTCTGTCTCGACGGCGACGTGATGAAAGACTTTACGGCAGGTCATATTTCGACGGAAGACGCGACGGCGCTCCTTGCGGAGATTCAGCGCGACGTCGCGACCCGTTGGCATGAAATTGCGCCCGCGCTTGGCGGCGCCGTCGAGTTCCGGCCCAGCGTGAGCTACCGCAATCTCGCGATTTTCCGCCCCGACGCCGGGCGTCCGTTCCCGTTTGACGCGACGACGCGGACCGTCGCGCCGCACGACTATTCCGACCGTTCCGTCTCCGACGTCTATCCCCAAGGAGCCGGTTCCGACGCGGTTCGTTCGCTTATGAACGAATGCGCGAAGACCCTTGCCGCGAGCGAAACGAACGCGCGGCGCGTTTCCGAGGGCAAACTTCCCGCGACAGACTGCTGGCTCTGGGGGCAGGGAAAACGTCCGTCGCTCGTTCCCTTCGCGCAAGCGTACGACTGGGGACGCGGCGCGATGATAACCGCCGTCGATCTGCTGCGCGGAATCGCGCGCAACGTCGGTTGGGACGTCGTCGAAGTTCCGGGGGCGACGGGCTATGTCGATACGAATTACGCGGGGAAGGGCGAATACGCGGCGAAGGCGCTCGACGAATACGATATCGTCGTCGTTCACGTCGAGGCGCCCGACGAGATGGGACACGAGGGTTCCGTCGAGAAAAAAATCTATTCCCTTGAACAGATCGACGGCAAAACGCTGCCGCCGATTTTAGACAAACTTCAAACCTTCGACAATTGGCGACTGCTCGTTTCGCCCGATCACCCGACTCCGATTTCGACAAAGACGCATTCGCGCGGGTTTGTTCCGTGGGCGATCGTCGGCTCGGACGTCAAGGGCGACGGGTTCGCGACGTACGACGAAACGACGGGCGCGGCGGCGAGCCGATATTTTCCGAAGGGACAGGATCTAATGACTTTATTCCTGCGAGGCGACCTCCTATGAAACGTTTTGCGAGTTTGACCGCCCTTTTGGGCGCGGCTTTTGTTTTAACCATGTCGTCTGTCGCGGCGCTTGCCGCCGACCAGAAGTCGGACAAACCGGAATACGACGCGATCGCCGAGTCCCAGAAGGACGACGATCGGTATGAATGGACGCCCCTTTTCGACGGCAAAACGCTGACGAATTGGGTCTATCTTGAAGACGGAGGCGAAGACGGCGCCACGGTCAAAGACGGTAATTTGCGTCTTGCGATGGGGCCGACGACGACGACGATTCGGTTCGACGTCGACAATTCGAAAATCAAACTCCCGAAGGAGAATTACGAGATTGAGTACGTCGCGCAGCGTTACGACGGCGTCGACTTCTTCGCCGCGATGACGTTCCCCTTTGGCGACACGTTTGTGACGTTCATTAACGGCGGTTGGGGCGGCTGCGTCGCGGGCTTGTCCAATATCGACGACATGGACGCGTCGGAAAACTCGACTTCGTCTTTCTATAATTTTAAGACGCGCGTCTGGTATCGTTTCCGCGTGCAAGTTTCGGCGAAGACGATCCGCGTTTGGGTCAACGACGAGGCGATTGTCGATTATCCGGCTTACGAACACAAGGTCAGCACGCGTTTTGAAGTTGAAAAGAGCCAGCCGCTGGGGTTCACGAGTTGGGTCAGCACGGGGCTCATTAAAACGATCCGAATGAGAACGCTTTCCGCCGAAGAGATCGAAGAAATGGACAAACGCGCCGAGCATAACGCGAAGTATTTCAACTTCGCTAAGTAACGCTTGCCGACTCCGTTGCTGTTTCAATAGAAAAAACGACCGACTCTTTTCGGAGAGTTCGGTCGTTTTTTAACGTCGCGATAGACGGCTTACGCGACTTTGCCGAAGAAATTGGCGATTTCAGACCGCGCCGCTTCCGGCGAATCGGACGCGTGGACGAGGTTTTCCGTGCAGTTGCTCCCGAGATCGCCGCGGATCGTGCCTTTTTCCGCGAGCGCCGGATCGGTCGCGCCGACGATTTTCCGAGCGACTTTAATCGCGTCGCGTCCCTGCCAGATCGTCGCGACGACCGCGCCGCGCGTGACGTAAGCTTCAAGTTTTGGAAAGAACGGTTTTTGCATGAGACTCTTGTAGTGCCGCGCGACGGTCTCTTTAGACAGCTTCTTCGTCTCCATTCGCAGCAGTTTGAGCCCTACTTGTTCAAATCGCGAGATGATTTCGCCGACAAGACCACGTTCAATCGCGTCCGGTTTGAGCATGATGAACGTCTGTTGGATTTCTTCGTTTGCCGGCATGAAATACCTCTTCGTCTCTTAAACCGTAGCGTCTACCTAAGACGCTTTTCATTCGTAGCTTAACGCCGCGCAGTATACCCCTAAATATAAATTTCTCAAGCGCCCGTCCGTACTTTTGCGCAATCGAGAGCGACGTCGCGCCGATTTTTCCCGTTTTAGGAAAAGTTTTGAAGATTCTGTCCTCAAAGGTTTGGCATGGGGATTATTATTGAGATAATAAGCGAAAAAAGGGGCGAAAGAGTTTCGCGTAACTGCACGGAGCGTTCTCTTGCCTCTCATAAAAAAGGTTAACATACGGGAGGCGCCTTCGATGAAGAACAGTTCAGTTTCGAGTCCTCAGGTCATTATTACCGGTTTTGCCGACGAGTGTTCGAACGCCAAGTCGTTGATCGAGCAGTTTTCGATATTCGCGGCGCTAGGACTTCAGTATTATTCGATTCGCTTTGTCAACCTCGGAGACGGCGTGAAGAACGTTATGAAGCTGTCGTCCGACGAACTCCGCGCCGTCCTCGAAATGCAGAACGATTACGGCCTCAACGTTTCGTCGATCGGCTCTCCGATTGGCAAGATTAAATTGCTCGACGTCGACGACGGGCTCAAGGATCCCTATATTCCGTTCGATCAATATCTCGACAACGAGGTGAAAAGAGTCTGCGATATCGCGCATTTTCTCGAGACGAAGCTCATTCGCGGGTTCTCGTTCTATCAACCGAAGGACGACGATCCGAAAAAATACGTTTCTCAAGTCGTCGATCGTCTCGGTAAAATTGCGGACGTGTGTCATCGCGCCAACCTTACCTTCGGACTAGAGGTCGAGGCGAATCTTGTCGGCTGCAACGGTTGGATTCTCGCCGAGATTTACCGGCAGGTGAATCATCCCGCGCTGAAACTCGTCTTTGACGCCGCCAACCTCGTCGTTCAAGGCTATACGACGGCGGAGATCTATGAGCAGTACGAGGCGATGAAGCCGGGACTTGGCTGGATGCACGTCAAGGACTACGCTAAAACTTCCGTCGCCGTTAAGGGCGGACGTCAGGACGAAGACAAGATGAAAGGATTCGTTCCCTGCGACCAAGGGTATTCCGGCCACGAGGCGATTCTGCGCGATTTCGCCAAGATTCTTCCGGAACTTACGGCATATAGCCAAAATCGCGGAATCCCGGGCGTTTTCCTCGACCTTGAGCCGCACGTCAGAGGCGGCGGACAGTTCGGCGGATACAGCGGCGCCGACGGACTCGGCGTCGCGTTGAGGGCGCTTTGCAACACGCTCGATTATGTCGGAATCGGCTATCATCTGCGCGATTTCGACGATTTGCGCGCCGCGCGCGGTTTTTGAGCGTCGGAAACGCCGCGACTTTGCATAAAACGATCCTGGCAAGAACGGTTCCCGCGCGTCTCCGACGTTCGGCGTCGGAGACGCGGCCGTCGAGCCGTTGGCGTCGGGGTCGTTTAATCAGAAATGTCGACGTCGGTCACGATATGAACGGCGTAGTCTGGATATGCGGCGTTCATTTCTTTTTGAAGAATCTCCAGACCTTCTTGGGGCGCGACGTCGAAACTCAGAACGACGTCGAACCGCATCGACTTCGTCGCGGAATCCAGATAAAACCCGTGAACCTGCAACGCCCAGTCGTGGGCGAGCGCGCGTTCGACGACGTCGTCGCGGATCCGCGCCGCTTCGTCGTCTTTGGTGTTGTAGGAGTATATTCCAACGCTTGTAATAATAACGCCGGTCTCCTCATAGACCCGTGTTTCGAGTTTTCTTGAAAGATAGTCCGCGTCTTTTACGCTCATAGAGTCTGGCAGCTCCACATGGACGGACGCTAAGTTTTTGCCGGGCCCATAGTCGTGAAGAACGAGATCGTAGGCGCCGCGAACCGCCGGTTCCTCGGTCAAAAGTTTCTTGATTTTCGCGGTCAGTTTACTGTCGGTTCGTTTTCCAAGGATTTCGTCGAGCGCGTCGCGCATCATGCCGATTCCCGATTTGATGATGAAGCACCCGATGACGGCGCCCAAATACGCTTCTAAAGTAACGTCGAAAACGAGGTAGACGATCGCCGTAACCAGAACGGACGTAGAAAGGACCGCGTCGAAGAGCGCGTCGGAACCGGAGGCGAGCAGCGCGCCGGAGTTGACTTTTTTCCCTTGCGCCTTGACGTATTTTCCCAGCGCCGCTTTTACGAAGATTGCGACGCCGATAACGGTCAGCGCCGCGGGGCCAAAGTTCGGCGTTTCAGGCTCAAAGATGTTCTTTATCGATTCGACGGCGGAGGTTATGCCCGCGTAAAGCACCAGCCCCGCGACGATCAACGCGCTGAGATACTCGCTTCGAGCGTAACCCAAGGGGTGTTTCTTGTTCGGCGTCTTCTTCGCGAAATGCATTCCGCCAATCGCGACGATAGAAGAAATCGCGTCTGCAAAATTGTTCAGCGCGTCTACCGTGATCGCGATCGAATTAGACGCGATTCCGACGACTGCTTTTGCCGCCGCGAGCGACGCGTTGGTCACGATCCCGACGACGCTAGTGCGGACGATTATGGCGGCGCGGTCGATTGTGTTCGGTTTTGGCGAAGAATCCTGTGTTTCCATTTTGCGGGTATTCCCATGCTGAGCGTTCAAAGAACAGATTGCCCCGTAATTGTACGTCGATCTCGCGACGGCGCCATTGAGCCTTTGCAATTGTCGAAAAAATGACGTCTTGCTTTGCGGCAGAAGATATTTCGAGCGATTCTGCGCCGCCGCAAGCGCTTGTAATTTAATCTTGACGCGCGCGACGTTTTCTTGCTATAGTTCGGTCGACGGGCAAGTTTTTTGCGAAAGGCTTGTTCGTCGAGCGTTGGAAGCGGATTCGGCGCGGTCGATCGTTAGGGCGGTCGGGCGTTGAATCGCAACGATATAACCTATGATGGGGAAGTGAAATGAATCGATTGAACAAGGCGTCTGCGGGGATTTTTGCCGCGACGTTAATAGCGGGAATCTGCGTCTCTGGGGTTCGCGCCGCCGACAGTCAGGCGAGCGTTCGCGCGTCGGCGGATCGCGTCGCGAAGACCGTCGCGGGCGAGAATCCGATTCGTCAGGACGCGAAGCGCCTCTATCCCGAGGTGGTCGCCGAGGTCAACGGCGAAAAGATCACGCTTGCGCAGCTTAAGGCGGAAACGCTTAAGGCGCACGGACAAGACGTGCTTTCCAGAATTCTCAACCGCGCGCTCGTTCTCGCCGAATGCAAGCGTCAGGGAATCGCCGTGACGCGTTCCGACGTCGACGCGGAAATCGAACGTCTTGCGAAATCGTTCCGTTTGACCAAGAGCCAATACCTCGAAGTCGTCGAAAAAGATTCGTCGATGGGGTACCAGGAATACGCGGAAGAGGTTGTCTGGCCGCGACTTGCGCTACAAGAACTCGTCAAGGACGAAATCAAACTCACCGACGAGGAACTTGAGGCCGCGTACCTCAAATCCTACGGTCCGTCCGTCGGACTCCAGATGATCGTCTGCGCGACCCGTGAAAAGGCGGAAGAGCTTCGCGCTCGCGTCGTCGACGGCGGCGAAGATTTCGGTCAGATTGCCAAAGAAGAGTCGCTCGACGCGATGACGGCCTCCAACAAAGGACGCATGCAGCCGATTTTCCACGGAACGCTTGCCGATTCTCAGCTTGAATCGCTCCTCTTCGCGCTCGACGAGGGCGAGGTTTCCGAAGTGATCGGTCCGTACGGCCCTCAAGAGCAGTTCGTCATTTTCCATTGCGAAAACCAGTACGATTCCGTCGTGCCCGAGGATCAGATCGCGAAGATCAAGGATCAACTCCAGGTCCAAGCGAGCGCCGCGAAACTTAAGGGCGCCGCCAACGAACTTTTCGCGAAACTCGGACGCGAAGCGAACGTCGTCAACGTGATCGCCGACCCGGAGCTTAGCGCGCAGTATCCTAACGTCGCCGCGACGATCGACGGCAAGCCGATCTATCTCGACGCGGTCGTTGAAATGTGCCTGAAGCTCTACGCCGAACAGGACCTCAGCGCGATGATCTCCATTACGCTCATCCGTCAAGAGTGCAAGAAAGTCGGCGTTACGGTAAGCGACCAAGACGTCGCGACCGACGTCTGGATTCACGCCGCCGAAACGACGACGCCCCTAGAGGACGGTTCGCCTAATATCAAGGAATATATCCGCGGCGAACTTGAGAAGTACAACTGCAACGAAGAATATTATCGCAAATCGATCGTCTGGCCTGGCGTCGCGCTCCGTAAACTCTCCGAAGGCATGGTGAAGGTTACCGACGAAGATATCGAAAAGAGCTATGAAGCGAACTTCGGCGAGAGCGTGCAGTGCCTCGGCATTGTTCTCAACGACGAACGCCGCGCGCGAGAAGTTTGGCAGAAGGCGCGGTCAATGCCGGCTGCTGAGAATCGGACGCTCGAAGACGTTTTCGGCGAACTCGCTTCGGAATACTCGATCGAACCGGGCGGCAAGCAGATGCGCGGACGCATCGCGCCGATCGTTCATAACGGCGGCTATCCTCTGTTGGAAGACGAGGCGTTCTCGTTGAAGCCGGGCGAACTCTCTCAGGTCATTCAGGTCGACGCTTCGACGTTTGTGATTCTATACTGCCAGGAAATTATCCCGAAACGCGACGTGACGCTCGACGACGTTCGCGATCAGATCGTCTCGAACCTGCGTAAGATGCGCGAAGTCTCGGCCGCCGGCGAATACTACGCCAACGTCGCCCAAAACGCGACGATCGTCGACAACATCACGCAGCAGGTCGTCACGCCGCGCCAGAAACGTAACGACGCGCAGCTCACGGCGACTCCCGCGCCGTCTGAGGTCCGCCGCTAAACCGCGCGATTAGACGACCCGACGCTTGATAAAAACAAGACCCGCGTGTCGACGCCTCGCCGCCCCCTATTGACGACGAGGTCTTCCCCAGCGACACGCGGGTCTGCTCCTTTGCGCCGTTCCTCGAAAGGGAACGGCGTTTTTGATTGATAAGACGTTATTTGCAGTCCGTCTCCTGAATGAATTGGTATTTCGGATCGGGGCCGCCGTCTTTTACCGTTCCCATAAAGAGTTCCTTAACGTAGAGCTGATCTTCCTTCGGCTCTTCCGGAATGTGGAACGAGTCGCCCTTTTGGAGAATAACGCGGTCGTCTTGAAGGGAACCGAGCTCCTCCGTTCCCGCGACCTGAGCGGGAAACCAGTAGCCTTGCTTGGCGTCGTCGGTGAGATAGAATTCCGCCCAGCAGTGTCCGGGAACGCGCACAAGCCGCGCCGGAACGTCGATCGCGCGGCACATCGAGATGAAGAGCGCCGACATGTCTTCGCAGTCGCCCTCGTTCGTCTTGAGCGCCGCAAGAGCGCCGCGCATCGGTTTTTCGATCAGAACTTCCTTGTACTGGATATTGCTGCGGACATAGCGGAGAATCGCGTCGACTTTTTCCCATGCGGATTCGTAATCGCCAGTCGTTTCCTTGGCGAGCGTGCGCACGGTTTTAGCGTTCGACTCCATATATTTGCTTTCTCGAAGATAGCGCCGAACGTCGGACGGAACTTTTGACGGGATCTGATAGATTTCCGGTTCCGTCGGGGGCAGAATCGGATAGCGCGTGACCTCAAAGAGCGCCGAGGCCTGCACGCCGTTTCCGGCGCGAAGTTCGCGCATCTTGAAGACGAGCTGTTTCGCGCCGCCCTCTTTCAGCTCGCGATAATCGACTTTCGCCGATTTCGGAAATTCTTCTTCGAGCGTTCGAACCTTCTGCTCTGGAAATTCCATTGGGATCGGGGCCGAGCCGAAAACGTTGACGCACGTTCCGCCGGGTTGCGCCTGGAAAATCATGCCGGCGCGATATTTGTGCGAGACGGCGCGACCGAGTCGCGGACCGCGTCCGTTCTCTCCGATCGCTTTGCCGACGGTTCCCGAAGCGTCGGACGCTTTCGCGGTCTTGGCGCCGCCTGTCGGATTCGAGACGACGCGTGGCGTCGCCGAACCGCGCGCGGCGGGCGTGCGTCTGGAAGCGGCTCCGGGCCCCGTTTTAGGCGCCGAAGACGCGTTGTCGGGCGCGACGGACTCGGCTTTGTCCGATTCAGACGCGGTTTCGTCCTCTGGGGCGTCGGCGTTTTTCGCGTTTTTCACGGACGCGGCGCCGTTCGATTTGGCGTCGGGCTTAACTCGGGGCTTCGTCGAAGCGGCCGGCTTCGTTTTTTTATTGCTCTTTGAATCCGGAGAAACGTTGAACGCGTCGCCGTTTTCGTCGTCGAGCGCGGGCGTCGTTCCTCCTTTTTCGGCGGCGTCGCGCATTCTGCCGAAGCTCGTTTGCGCGTGAGCGGACGCGACTCCGAGGAGCGCGACAAGAACGAACGCGACGATCTGGAACGCGTGGATTCTCTTCTTCATGGTCATTGAAACTTTTCCTTGTTTAACGCGCGGACGCGGATCGGAATCCTGCGCGCGCTGTATTGCTTTTCGACCTAGGACGGCGGATCTTGAGACGTCTTGTTTTTTTAAGGGATATGACGACGACGGTTTTTTTATCTATTTTACACAAGACGACGTTTGGACGCTTCTTTATGCTTGACGTCTATCGCAATTTTCTTTAAAACTCCCCCGCAATTTAGTTGTTTCGCCGCGCACGACCGACGGTCGAAAAGGTTTGATAATTTAGTAAATTTTTCAAACGTCGGCGTTTCGCAGTCGGGCGGTCGCGTTATAATGGGTCAAACGCCGGGGTTACGTCGGCGTTTACGATATTATCGAAAAGCTTGGATAGAAAGCAATTTCAATGGAACGCGTTCCAATGAAAAAGTATCTGGTGGACGACACGGAATACTACGTCGAAGTGGAGGGATCGGGCCCGATTCTTCTTTTCGCCCACGGGTTCCCCTTCGATTCGAGACTCTTTGTCCCCGTCGCGGAACG
>Ga0256407_10002360_pt1 | contig 36398 bp, 30 predicted proteins | sample RumenRJG_04DNA_FD_193489 | JGI IMG/M metagenome (GOLD analysis project Ga0256407, IMG submission 193489) | Bovine rumen microbial communities from Lethbridge, Alberta, Canada - RJG_04 | ecosystem: Host-associated > Mammals > Digestive system > Stomach > Rumen | place: Canada: Alberta...
GCCTTATAGCTGCTTTGGGCGGTCTGATTAGTGACCGCCGTCGCAGCGCGGGTCGCTCGGGGCATTCCGACTAAAAAAGCGGGATAGCTTTTACTCGCTATCCCACAAGTATTCGTGAAGAACCAAGAAAAAAACCTTCCGGATTTACCGGAAGGGCTTACTTGGTAGCGCATTGGGGAATCGAACCCCAGATTCCGCCGTGAGAGGGCGACGTCTTAACCTCTTGACCAATGCGCCATATTATGCGCTGTTTTACTCAGCGCAAGTGTTATTATAGCCGACCGGACTGTGTTTGTCCAGCACTTTTTGAAATTATTTCAATGCATCCTGTATCATCTTGTGATCGCCTTTTCGGCACTGCCGATAGCTTCCACCGGACACACTTCCTTGCACAGATGACAGCCTACGCATTTTGCCCCGATGAGTTTCGGATCCTTTTTTCCGGTATACTCCGTGTTTACTCGTGAAATGCCATAGCAGCCTTTACGGCTCTGTGCCAGCCGGCAAGTTTTTCCTTTCTTGCCTTTTCCCCGAGGCTCGGCTTGAATGTGCGGGATATCTCCTTGCTGGCAACAATGTCTGCAAGGCTGTCATAGTATCCGACTGCCAGGCCTGCAAGATATGCTGCTCCGAGCGAAGTCGACTCGATCGAAGCGTATCTGACTATGTTCACATCCGATACATCAGCCTGGAACTGCATCAGAAGGTTGTTGAGCGCAGCTCCTCCGTCTACCTTGAGTACGGATATCTCCTTGCCTGTATCGGCTCTCATCGCCGTCAGGAGATCTTCATTCTGGTATGCGAGAGACTGCAGCGTTGCTCTTACGATGTGCTCGCGTGAAGTGCCTCTTGTTATTCCGAACATGGCACCTCTTGCTTCAGGATCCCAGTACGGTGCCCCGAGTCCAACGAACGCAGGAACGACATACACACCGCCGGCATCATCGACCATTTTGGCCATCTCTTCTGACTCAGGTGCTGATTCGAAGAACTTCATCTGGTCTCTCAGCCACTGCACAGCTGCGCCGCAGACGAACACCGATCCCTCAAGAGCGTATGTCACTTTGCCGTTCAGGCCCCATGCGATGGTCGTAAGGAGTCCGTTCTTGGAAGGCACAGGCTTTTCTCCTGTATTCAGCAGGAGGAAGTTGCCCGTTCCGTATGTGCTCTTGACATCACCCTCATTGAAGCAGGTCTCACCGAACAGTGCAGCCTGCTGATCGCCTGCTGATCCGGTGATAGGGATAGGTCCGCCGAAGAGTTCGCTTATGGTATCCCCGTAGTGTGCCGAGCACTCTACAGGCTCAGGAAGCATGCACATCGGTATTCCGAGCAGGTCGCACAGCTCCTCATCCCACTTTAGAGTGTTGATATCGAAGAGCATCGTCCTGCATGCGTTCGAGTAGTCCGAAACGTGGACTGCGCCGCCTGTCATCTTCCATATGAGCCAGCTCTCGATCGTGCCGAACAGAAGCTCGCCGCGTTTTGCCCTCTCTCTGACGCCCGGGACGTTGTCGAGGATCCATGCCAGCTTGGTGCCGCTGAAGTAAGGATCGGCAAGCAGTCCTGTCTTGGCGCGGATCATGTCCTCATGCGGCTTGAGCTTGGCAGCATAGTCAGCGGTTCTTCTGCACTGCCATACGATAGCGTTGTATACTGGCTCACCGGTCTCCCTGTCCCACACTACTGTGGTCTCTCTCTGGTTTGTGATGCCGATGGCCGCGATGTTCTTGTATGTGAGCCTTGCCTTGAGAAGGGCCTCCTGTGCTGTTCCCATCTGCGAAGCCCATATCTCCATAGCGTCGTGCTCGACCCATCCCTCGCGCGGGAATATCTGGGTGAACTCTCTCTGTGCGACACTTATGATGTCGCCCTTCTTGTCATATATGATAGTTCTTGAACTCGTAGTGCCCTGATCGAGCGCCATTATGTACTGCTTCATCAGAATCTCCTTTTCATCTGCTGTCTGCCGGTCCGCGGAGGATATCCGGGCAGATCAATTTCATTACTGGTTTAATTGTACTAAAAAAAGGGTGCCTTTGCACCCTTCTATACAAACAGCGACATTATGCCGTTGCTGATGTCGACGCCCTTCTCTGTGAGCCTCAGACCCAACTCATCGATGACAAGCAACCCCTGCGCCGCGTACTCTTCAGTCTCTTCTCGTGATTCAGCGAATACTTTCCAGAAGAGCTCATCTGCACTCATATCCTCTGCTCCTGCGATCACTCCTGATGCAGTACTTCCCTGCTCTGACGCGAGAAGATATGCCGCCTTAGCCTCTTCATAGGTTATGCCTTCTTTTCGCCTGAGACCGGTGAAAACCGCCTCGCTGATGTTGTCGAAAGCCGAGTTGATCTTCTCCTCCATCACCGGCAGCTGATCCTCTGCGAGGTTCCTGAAGTATTCCTCCATGTCGTCAGTGTTCCGGTATCTGACGCCGTCCATGAATCCGCTGGCTCCGAGTCCGAGACCTATATAGTTGTCCAGACTCCAGTACAGCGAGTTGTGCTGTGAGCGGTACGGGCTGCGGCCGCTGCCATCCTCCAGGCGGGCAAAATTACTGATCTCATAGTGCTCATACCCCGACCCGCGGAGGAGTTCTATGATGCGGTGGTATGTCTCTCTGTCCTCTTCATCAGGGACCTCGCTGATCATGCCCTGCTCCGCCATCTCATAGAATGGTGTGCCTTCCTCAAGCTGGAGGCTGTAGCAGGATATGTGTTCAGGACCGAGTTCAATTATCTTCCTCGCATCCTCCAGTGCGTTCTCAGTGGATTCGCCCGGGACCGAGAAGATGAGGTCAAGGTTGATGTTATCGAATCCGAGCTCCCTTGCGATGTTCACATCCCTTACGACATTCTCCGCCGTGTGGATCCTGCCGAGCATATGGAGCCTCACATTGTCCATCGACTGCACTCCCATCGACAGCCTGTTTATACCCATCGACCTGTACGCGATGAGTTTTGCCCGCACCACCCTGTCCTTGATGCCGAGTGTGCCCGGATTGGCCTCAATGGTTATCTCCGCATCAGGCAGCACGTCAAAATTCCGCCTTATCGCCTTCATGATGAGTGACATGAGGGAGACATCCATTATCGAAGGAGTCCCGCCTCCGAAGTAAACTGTGCTGATCTGGCCGCTGAATCTCCTGCCGGCCAGATCTATCTCATGCATCAGGGCATTCGCATAGTCCCTGCGCACGCTTTCGTCCGCATTAAAAGAAAGGAAAGCGCAGTAATTGCACTTTTTCACGCAGAACGGGAAATGTATGTATAAGCCTGTTTTTCTGTCCATTTCAGTCTTCACCTATGCTGCCATAGGCCTTTCTGTCGAAATAATTGTTGACCACCCGGATAAGCGCTCCGGCAAGCCATGTGATGAGGCACAGCCCGGCGAAAATAACTAGTCCCATCGGCAGGCCCCAGGAATACCATGACCGTCATGAAGGTCAGCGCCACGGAAACGGTCGCCATGTACTTGATCTTTTCGGCCGCCTGTGAGGATTCCCTCCCTGCCGCGATCCATATAATGCAGGCAGTGCCCTCGAATATGTTCGAGAGCACTGTAAAATACTTGAGACTTGCAAGCCCTGTATCGGTCAGCATTCCCCCGTTTGAGAACACCATTACAAGCCATGCACCGATAGAGGCGAGAGCTATAACTATATTAAGTCCGATCCTGAACCTGCTTCTGTTCATCTACCTTTTATCGTCTGCTGCACGTTTTAGGGGCGGCAGCTATCTGCCGTCATCGAGTTTGAGGACTTCAGTGAACGCCTCCTGCGGCACAGTGACTGTACCGAACTGGCGCATCCTCTTCTTACCTGCCTTCTGCTTCTCAAGCAGCTTCTTCTTACGCGATACGTCACCGCCGTAACATTTTGCCAGTACGTCCTTGCGGTAAGCCCTGACTGTCTCACGCGCGATTATCTTCTGCCCGATAGCCGCCTGGATAGGAACTTCGAACTGATGGCGCGGGATGATGTCCTTGAGCTTCTCGCATATGCCGCGGCCCTTGGCCATAGCTTCCTCTTCAGGCACGATGGTGCTGAGAGCATCGATGAGCTCGCGGTTCAGAAGGATGTCCAGCTTGACCAGCTTAGCCGGCTGATATCTCAGGAATTCGTAGTCGAGAGAAGCATATCCTCTTGTCCTGGACTTGAGTGCGTCGAAGAAGTCATAGATTACTTCGTTCAGCGGCATCTCATAGTGGAGCTGTACTCTTGTCTTGGTCAGGTACTCCATGTGGATCATGTTGCCGCGCCTGTTCTGGCAAAGTGACATGATGCTGCCTACGAACTCGTTAGGCGTCATGATGTCGGCCTTGACGATAGGCTCCTCAATGTGTGCAATGTCAACTGGGTTAGGCAGGTTGGACGGGTTCTGGATATCGAGAACCGTGCCGTCCTTCATGACTACCTTGTATACTACTGAAGGCAAAGTCGTTATGACATCGAGGTCGAACTCGCGCGCGAGTCTCTCGGTGATGACGTCCATGTGCAGCAGACCGAGGAATCCGCAGCGGAATCCATAGCCGAGAGCTGCGGAGTTCTCAGGCTCAAAGTTGAAAGCGGCATCGTTGACCTGGAGTTTTTCCAGAGCGTCCTTGACGTTCTCGTACTTCTCGCCTTCTGCCGGGAAGATGCCGCAGTATACCATTGACTGCGCCTTCTTGTATCCTTTCAGCGGTGCATCCGTAGGATCTGATGCAAGTGTGATGGTATCACCGACTCGCGCGTCAGCTACCTGCTTGATGCTGCCGCAGATGTATCCTACTTCGCCTGCCTTCAGTTCGTCTGCAGGGACCGTTCCCGGTATGCAGTATCCTACTTCGGTGACTTCGTAGTTCTTGCCTGTATTCATCATACGGATGGTGTCGCCCTTCTTCACCCTTCCGTCGAAAATTCTTGTATAGATGACTACGCCCTTGTAGCTGTCATAATACGAGTCGAAAATGAGCGCTTTAAGGCGTCCGCCAGGGTCTCCCTGCGGAGCAGGTATAGTCTCGACGAGCTTCTCAAGCATCTCGTCGATTCCCATTCCGGTTTTGGCAGAGATCTCCGGGGCCTCGGATGCGTCCAGCCCGATGATGTCCTCGATCTCAGCCCTTGCGTCGTCCGGACGCGCCGAGTCGAGATCCATCTTGTTCAGCACCGGGAGGATCTCGAGGTCCTCGTCGAGAGCAAGATAAACGTTTCCGAGCGTCTGGGCCTCAACACCCTGAGTCGCATCAACGACGAGGACCGCCCCGTCGCATGCAGCCAGCGACCTTGACACCTCGTAATTGAAATCCACATGACCCGGAGTATCGATCAGGTTCAGAATATACTCCTGACCGTCCTTAGCCTTGTAGCTGAGCCTTGTCGTCTGCAGCTTGATGGTGATACCGCGCTCACGCTCGATATCCATATTATCAAGATACTGCTCCTTCATATCACGCTTGTCGACAAGCCCCGTCTTCTCAATAAGACGGTCAGCCAAAGTCGACTTACCGTGATCGATGTGAGCAATAATACTGAAATTTCTGATGTTGTCTAAATAACTCATTCTGTCCTCTTTAATCTGTTTTTCTGAGCCTTCCGGACACAGCAGTTCCGTCAGTGCTCATACATAGTTATTTTCGCATGCGGCAAGCCGCCTTGTCAACTTGAGGAATGTGTCAGAGGGACGGTCCCTTTTGACACACCCATTGACACATAAACGCAACATAAAAGACAGCCGGGAGACACTCCGGCTGCCTGGCGTATTTAACTTATACGCGGTGTGGGGACGGGTGAGATTACTTAGACATCTCGTTAAGTTTCTTAGCGAATCTTGCTACCTTTCTTGAAGCAGTGTTCTTGTGGTATGTACCCTTTGCAGCTGCCTGCATGAACTTCTTCTCAGCGTGCTGGAAAGCCTTCTGAGCCTCTTCAACATTGCCGGCCTCAACTGCAGCCAGGAAAGCCTTCTCAGCATCCTTGACGTGGTTGCGAACTCTGATGTTGCGAGCTGTCTTCTTGTCGATAACTTTGATTCTCTTCTTTGCGGATTTAATATTTGCCATTATTTTACCCCACTTTCATTAGTAATGTATTAATTCGCAACCGCTATTATACGTTATCAGAATCAGTAAAACAACCCCTTTTATCAATTCTTTCCGTCTTATAACGCCAGACTGTAATTCCAGGTCCGATGCACCGGTTTTACCATACTCTGTATGCGCTAAACGCCTTACCGCTCTTTCGTGCATCTTTTTTACCATACTCTATATGCGCTAAACGCCCTACCGCTCTTTCATGCATCTTTTTTACCATACTCTGTATGCGCTAAACGCCCTACCGCTCTTTCGTGCATCTTTTTTACCATACTCTGTATGCGCTAAACGTCTTACTGCTCCTTCGTGCATCTTTTTTACCATACTCTGTATGCGCTAAACGTCTTACTGCTCCTTCGTGCATCTTTTTTACCATACTCTGTATGCGCAAAACGCCTTGCAGCTCTCTCACGCATTGTTTTCCCAATACCCTGCCAAAATTAAAAAAGCCCCTCTGTTGCAACACAGAGAGGCCTGTAAATCATTGTCGGCAACGCCGTAAGATCGGAAGAGATGATTACTTTCCGTATTTCTCGATCAGTCTCTTGAATCCAGGCATCGAGTTCTTGATCATCTCGTTGGATACGCAGTAGGAAAGTCTGAGGTATCCAGGGCACTGGAATCCTGAACCAGGTACGATCAGGATGTTCTCTTCGAGCTTAGCTGCCTCGGAGAATGCAAAGTCATCTCCGTTAGGTGCCTTCATGAACAGATAGAAAGCACCGTCAGGCTTAGCGCACTCATAGCCCATCTCAGTCAGACCGTTGTAAAGGTCGTTTCTGTTCTCGTCATAAGCTACAAGGTCAGGCATGCAGCCTACGCACTCCTGTACGACTCTCTGGATAAGTGTCGGAGGGCAGACCGAGCCGATCTCTCTTGCAGCACCGGCAACAGCAGCGTAAACAGCCTTGCCGTCTTCGCACTTTGCAGGTACATATACATAACCGATACGCTCACCAGGCAGAGACAGGCTCTTGGACCAGGAGTAGCATACGATAGTGTTGTCATATACTTCAGGGATGAAGGTAACCTTGGCATCTCCGTAAACGAGTTCTCTGTATGGCTCGTCTGCGACGATGTAGATAGGATGTCCGTACTCAGCTTCCTTTTCTTTGAGGAAAGCGCCGATCTTCTCCAGAGTCTCCTTGGTGTAAACGACTCCGGACGGGTTGTTAGGCGAGTTGATTACTACAGCGACGGAATTCTCATCTACTGTTGCTTCGAGTGCCTCGAGGTTGATCTGGAAATCAGGAACGTCGGCAGCTACTACTTTGACCTTGCCGCCGCCTGCTGTGAAGAATACATTGTATTCCGGGAAGTATGGAGCAATGCAGACAAAATTGTCTTCAGGCTTGCATGTAAGAGCGCAGGCTACAGATACGAGTGCAGGTGCACATCCGCATGTCATGAAAATCTCACTTGCCTGTGCGTTAGTGTTGAATCTCTCTCTGAGATTGGCTGCGATAGCTTCTCTTGTGCCCTCAAATCCAGGAGCCATTGAGTAGCCGTGCAGAAGGATGGAACTTTCTTCATCAACGAGCTTCTTGATCGTCTCGTTTACTTTTACAGGAGCAGGTATACTCGGGTTCCCAAGGGAGTAGTCATAGACCTTGTCCTTGCCGATTTTCTTGGCCTGCTCCAGTCCGTAGGCGAACAGCTCACGGATGATGCTTGGCGCTGTGCCATAGCCGTAATACTTCTCATTTACCATAACGTTGTCTCCTTTTGAAAAAAATGTTATTCGCAAATGTATCTGCAGCCCGTGCGTATGGTCCCCACTGCTGCAGCATGAAAATGCCGGCTTGCATGGAAAAAGTGTAGTTAGTAGTTAGGCGTCATTCAGCATCGTCAGCAAGATGCATTGGATGCAAGTCAGCATGAGTGTCCCATACACCTGATAAAATTATAACACCTTTCATTCTGAGCTTATGTATTAATTTAGTGAAAAATGTATTTAGGTCAGTCTGCACCGGTCTGAACTGCACAAAAAAGTGCGCACTTCCATGCGCACCTTATGTTTCACTCATTATTCGTCAAAACTGATCACTGCAGTCACCGGGCAGTGGTCGCTTCCCATGACGTCAGTAAGTATCTCCGCTTCCTTCAGTTTGTCCCTCAGCCTGTCAGATATGATGAAGTAGTCGATCCTCCATCCCGCGTTCTTCTCTCTTGCGCGGAATCTGTATGACCACCAGGAATATGTCACCTGCTCAGGATACAGATAACGGAATGTGTCAGTGAACCCCGCTCCGAGGAGCTCGGTCATCTTCCCCCTCTCTTCGTCGGAGAATCCAGCATTTCCTCTGTTGGTCTTAGGGTTCTTGAGGTCGATCTCGTTGTGAGCGACATTGAGGTCGCCGCAGTAAACGACAGGTTTGACCTGATCCAGTTCCTGCAGATAGGCCCTCATAGCATCCTCGAACTCGCAACGGTAACCGATCCTTGCCAGCCCATCCTTGGCGTTGGGCACATAGCAGGTTATAAGGTAAAACTCCGGATACTCGAGAGTAATGACGCGGCCCTCATCGTCATGCTCACCGTGTATGCCGTATGCGACAGACAGCGGTTCGCCGAGCGTTTTGCGTGCGAAGACCGCCGTGCCCGAGTACCCCTTCTTCTCAGCGTAATTGTAGAATTCGTAATAGTCTTCAGGATGAAAGTCCGCCTGTCCCTCCTGCATCTTTGTCTCCTGCAGGCAGAAGAAATCCGCATCGATCGCGGCAAATGCATCCTCAAATCCTTTATTCAGAACGGCTCTGAAGCCGTTTACATTCCAGCTTGCAAATTTCATATGTACTCTCCTGTTATTTTTACCGGAAAAGACAGGCGGCCATCAGGCCGCCGGCTTCTATTCGATCTCAAACGGATACATGATCCAGTCTTTGTACTTTCCTATTCCTCTGACGATAACGTACCCTGTGCCCGACTGCGTATTGTGTACCACCGAGCTTATGTAGTCACGGCCCTCTCTCATGCCTTTGCCGTCATATGTCATGTCGAACTTAGGCACGGCACGGAAGTTGCGCAGTCTTGTCACGCTCTTCCTGAAGGATATGCGGCAATCCCTGACAGAGACGGCACTCTTCTTGTGCCTGGCTCTTGTCTCGTAGACCTTTTCAGGCTGTATATACCAGAAGTTCTGATCCACGCTGCCTTCGATGCCTCCGGACCTTCCGTTCTCCGAGCACTGCCAGAACCAGTAGTCCGCATCAAAGTCAGCTGTCCTGTCGTACTTGGCCAGCCATATCGTAGCCATGTCGTCGATGAGATCTGCCTGCATGTAGTTGGTCAGCATGCTGCGGTTCGCATATACTGCCGACTCGTATCCGGCTGCCTCCACCGTGTTAGTGAAGCCCAGCACTATATCATGATAGAACGATGCTGCGTACAGCTCCCCGGCCTGTATCTTCTTATCCAGTCTGCCGCCTTCATATATCTCATAGTCGATGACGAGCGGCATGGTTATGTCATAATCCTTAACAAGGTCGAGAATATACTCGGCCTCCTCCTTGGCTTCGCCCGGAGTCAGCGCCTGCGAGTAGAAGTATGCGCCTACCATCAGGCCTGCCTTCTCAGCCCCCTTCATGTTGGCATCGAAGTTCTCATCCTTATGCAGGCTGCCGTTGTCAGCAGCTCTGTATCCCGCACGCACGAATACAAAATCCACTCCGCTGGACTTTACGCGTTCCCAGTTGATCTCGCCCTCCTGGTGGACTGACACATCTATACCGTTCAGGGGAACACACCCGTCGAACTTATCCGCGTGGTCAAAACCTTCGTCCGTGACTATGAACTCAGGCTTTTTGTCAAGGTAGTCAGCGATCTCGAGAGCTCCCCACACTATACCGATCAGTACAAGCAGCGCAAAAGCACTCGCCGCTATGAACTTAGGCGTCCATCTGAAGCCGCCTCCGTTTCTTTTATTCCCGCTCCGCTTGAAAAGTGACGGCCTTTTGCTCTGTGCATCCGCCTGCACCGGCGAAGCAGCCTTCACCGCAGGATCAGCTGTCCTTCCTGCTCTCTGCTCAGCCAGTTTCCGCCGTTTTGCCTCTATCCTGGCATCACGCTTCGCGTCTTTTCTGCTCTGTTTTGAATCGCTGTTGTTCCCGGCCATATCGTTTCCTCTTTCCCAAGTCCGCCTTAATAATATGCACCTAGATATAGTCATTGTAGCACAAATATACGCACACTACATCCCATATGTTGTGGTTATTGAAGAAACCGGCTGCAGATATCCGGCAAACAGGCAAAATAGATTTCTTAACGGGTGTTTTTTTTTCAGATATAGGCTATAATGAATGTGTATGAGTTATTTCGTCAGCATTTTTGGCAGTACCGGGATAATGGAGGATCCACAAGATGATTAACACCTTACTTGTAGCAGCATCCCTTAAAGCTTTGGAAGAGATTCTGCAGGACAATGATATTCCTTACGAAATATATAAAGACGAAGCATCAGATATGTATCAGAAGCTGTGGGAAACCGCTGATGCCGGTGAAAAGGCTCTCAAGATGAGACAGGCAAGACCGGCTATAAAGCGCATCATCAACAAAGAGCCGTATGTTTTCATCAAGAGCGGCGGTCCGCTTGTTCTCAAATTCAATGACGCTTCCCGCAGAATGAGGGATTCTTTCGGTGAAATGCTCATTGAGCGCGAAGATCTTGACTGGCGCATAGCATTTTCCATCAAGAACGACGCGAGGATCATTGCATCAGCGGCAGTAGCAGACAGACACGATGCAGAATATGATGATCACACCGTCAACGTTTACAACGTGATCGATGATTTCGGCGAGAGGATCTTCGGTGTTCCGTGCACGAATGACTACTTCCAGGATATGAACGCTATCCTGGAGCAGATCTCACATGACGGGCACCGGGAATGGGTCGAGCGTTTCAAGGATGATGATTTTGCCTATAACAACCTGATCACCCCGATGCTCAGCGCCATCGCAAGAGAGATCCCGAGGATCTGCAAGGATCACCCTGAAGCACCTGCCAAGCTGCTCGACTTCTTCTACAGCAAGTATGACTATTACTTCATCAACCCTATAGACGAGCTTGAGATCACACGTATAGGTGCTATCAACGTACATCACGGTCTCGGATGCATACCGAACAACAAGAACCACTACACAGCAACAGTCGATGCTCCGACTCAGCTGCTTGAGGTAAGATTCGCTACCGGTCCTCACGGAGAGATCTCAAGAGATACCATCCAGCTCAACTTTGACGGAGGCTGGGCTGTATGCCTCACGATCATCCGCAACGAGAACGAGAAATACGGCCGTTTCTTCGCAGTCAAGGCTTACCTGCCTGTAACTCCGTTCGGAAGCTACAGAGATCAGGTCAAGTGGGAGCCTGAAGCATAACCCCTCATTAACAAACATCAGGCGGTCAGATGACCGCCTGTTTTTTTAATGCAAAACGCCCTCAGCGTATGCGTCTGCTAAAGATGCTTACGCTGAGGGCGTTGTTATTATAAAGTATATCAGATTACATCACGTAATGCCTCTACCGATCGCATATCGGTTGCCCAGCTGGTGCACAGCCTTATGATGGAATGCTCATCGTCATACTTATCCATGAATCCGCACGCCACTTTGCTGTACAGCTCAGGCACCTTGCTGTTCTCTATAATGAAGAACTGCTGGTTGGTCGGAGAGTCGAGGTAGAGCCTGAAGCCCTTCTCCTTCATGATCTCCTTCATCCGCATCGCCGTATCGATGGCGCGCCTGCCTATCCTGAAATACAGGTCATCTGTAAACAGAGCATCGAACTGCACTCCCGTCAGCCTTCCCTTGGCACCGAGCGCCAGATGGCTCTTGATCAGAGTCGTGAAGTGCTCAGGCATATTGTTCTTCGTGAACACCAGAGCCTCTCCGCAGAGAGCTCCGCACTTTGTCCCTCCTATATAGAAGACATCGCACAGCCTTGCTATATCCGGCAGTGTCAGGTCGGTATCGCGGCTGGCAAGCGCATATGCGAGCCTTGCGCCGTCGATATACAGAGGTATATCCCACTTGCGGCAGACAGAGTATATTTCTTCCAGCTCAGCCTTCGTATACAGTGTTCCGTATTCTGTAGGATGGGAAATGTATATCATCCCCGGGAATACCATGTGCTCATGATTCTCATCATTGTAGAAGTCAGCGATGAGTCTGTCGGCATCAGCCGCGTGCAGCTTCCCTTCAGTGTGAGGGACAGTCAGCACCTTGTGACCGCTTGCCTCTACCGCACCGGCCTCATGGACACTTACGTGGCCGGTCTCAGCTGCGATAACGCCTTCATAGCTCTTCAGCATCGAATCGATCACCAGCACATTGGTCTGGGTCCCGCCTGCAATGAATCTCACTTCAGCCTCAGGACACTCACATGCATCACGTATCTTCTCTGCAGCGGACAGAGAGTACTTGTCCTCCCCGTAACCCGGCAGCGGCTCAAAATTAGTGTCTATCAGCTTCTTAAGTACCTCGGGATGTGCTCCCTCCTGGTAGTCGTTGAGAAAATGCAGCATAGTTGTCCCCCTTGTTGTGTGTTTCTGCTGTTTGCGGTCACCTTATCCGGTAATCCCGTATATTCTATCACAGGCAGCTGCTGAGGAATACATCATTTACCTGTTCCGCTCACAGATAAGCAGCCTTTATGCCTTTACCTGCACGGAATCAAGTATCCCCGTTGCCTTGAGGACATCCATTACGTGGCTTACAGGAGTGATCTCTATCTTCTCCTTCACCTCGTCAGCAACATCCTTGAGGTCGAATTCATTGTCCTCAGGAATGAACGCACGGGTTATCCCGGCTCTCTCGGCCGCCATCAGCTTTTCAGGCAGTCCGCCTATAGGCGTTACAGCGCCGCGGAGTGCGACCTCGCCTGTCATCGCTATGTGCGTATCAACGGCATGTCCCGTGACAAGAGATGCCAGAGCTGTAGTCAGTGCTATACCTGCCGAAGGACCATCCTTAGGGACTGCACCTTCAGGTACATGTATGTGAAGGTCATTCTCGCTGAACTTCTTCTCTGAATCAGGGAAGATAGCCTTGACGAGACTGATCGCTATCCTTGCGGATTCCTTCATGACATCGCCCAGCTGTCCGGTGATGATCAGTTCCCCCTTGCCTCTTGTGAACATCGTCTCGATATACAGTATCTCGCCGCCTACAGGCGTCCATGCAAGTCCTGTCACCACACCCGGCCTCGGCTGCGGCAGTATCTTGTCGTGATGCACCGGCCTTGTATCCATCTCCTCGCGCACTTCATCAGGCGTGACCACCTGCTTTACATCCGGATCCGTAGACACTCTGACCGCATAGCTTCTGCAGATGTTGTCTATTCTCTTTCTGAGGCCTCTTACTCCTGCCTCCATTGTGTAATCGGAGATCAGAGTTTCGAGAGCTTCATCCGTTATCTCAAGCTGCTCAGGGAGTATGCCCATGTTCTCCATCGACTTAGGCACGAGATGCCTCTTTGCAATGGACAGCTTCTCTATAGGTGTGTATCCGCTGAACTGTATAACTTCCATTCTGTTGAGAAGCGGTTCAGGGATCGTATCTGTCGTGTTAGCGGTACATATAAACAGCACATCCGAGAGGTCGTACGGTACGTTCATGTAGTGATCCGTGAATGTGTTGTTCTGCTCAGGGTCGAGTACTTCAAGCAAAGCGCTCGCAGGGCTCCCGTTGTATGATGCCGACAGTTTGTCCACTTCGTCGAGGACCATTACAGGATTCGACACGCCGCTCTTCTGGATGCCGTCCATGATCCTTCCCGGCATAGCACCTATGTATGTCCTTCTGTGACCGCGGATATCCGACTCGTCATGGACACCGCCGAGACTGACTCTTACATACTCACGGCCGAGAGCTCTCGCTATGCTTCTTCCGATGCTCGTTTTGCCCGTGCCCGGAGCTCCGACGAAGAGGAGTATGGATCCGGACTGCTGCTTTTTCAGATTCATCACTGCGATCTGCTGGATGATCCTGTCCTTGACCTTGCTGAGTCCGTAGTGGTCTTCATCGAGGATGGCTCTCGCGTCATCGAGATCGATGCCGACCATATCCTCCTTCTTCCACGACAGGCCCGTCACGAAGTCGAGATAGTCGTACAGAAGGCCTGATTCAGCGCTCTGGCTGCCCTCCTGCTTGAGACGGTTGAGGACCTTCTCTGCCTCCTTGCGTGCAGTTTCGTTCATCCCCGACTCAGCTATCTTCTGCTCGAACTTCTGGATATCCGTCATATCCTCAGGATGCATATCGTTGAGCTCCTGCTGGAGGCGCTCTATCTGACGCTTGATCGCAGACTCACGGAACATCTGCTGCTGCTCCTTCTGCTGTGAGCTCATGGCTTCATTGGTGATACGGCCTACCTCGAGGAAGTCGTACAGGATCTCCTCGATCATTTCGGCTCTCTTCTTCCTGCTGTCCTCAGCAAGAATCGCGTATCGCCTCTCATTATCTATCTCAAGCCATGGCGACAGAGCGCAGGCAGCTCTCTCGACAGTATCGATCTGGTTCAGCCAGTACTCTATCGAATCCGCCCATTCGAAACCTGCGGCAAAATCTCTCATCTCCTGCTTGAGGTTCTTGATCTTCTCAGCCTCGACATCTGCCTTCAGGTCCTCTATGTCGCTTCTTCTGGTTATCTGCAGGCTTATGGTGTGATTAGGATGTATCGTAACGCTTTCAACATCCACTCTGTACTCAGTGCGGATCGCTACATAGCCCTGCTGATTGACCTCTGTAATGCTGCCTGAGACTGCGACAGGATAGAAGCTGTGCTCAGTCATGTCGGAGAAATTCTCATTCTCCTTCGCAATGATCATGATGACTCTTTCGCCCGGGAGTATTATCCTTTCCCCCGCGCTTCTCTGCACCTGATCAAGGCCCATGAATACTTTTGCCTTAGGGGCAAGTATCACGTTATATACAGGTATTACTATCATTCTGTTTCCCCCGATTACATTCATTGATTAAGAAAGCGCACTGCACAGGACCGCTTCCGGTCTTTTCTGCAGTGCGCCATGTTTTCTGTCAGTTCAGCTTACAGGAGCCTGCCGGAGACCTCCGGCTCTCTCTGCTGTATTAGAATTTGAGCTTGCTGAATTTGTTCTTCTTAGGATATGCATCGTCTCCGAGCTTTCCTGCCATCTCCTCGATAGCCTTCTTTTCCTTGCGTGAAAGCTTGGTAGGAACCTCTACTACCACCCTTACGTACAGGTCGCCCTTGCGTCCTGTTCTTACATCAGGCACGCCCTTGCCCTTGAGTCTGAAGGAGCTGCCTGTCTGTGTACCGGGTGTTATGGTGTAGCTGTATGTTTCGCCGAATCCCGGCACCTGTACCTTGGCTCCGAGCGCTGCCTGGTCGAATGTGATAGGCAGGTCGAGATAGAGGTCGTTTCCTCTTCTCTTATATGTGCTGTGAGCCTTGACATTGACTACGATGTAGAGATCGCCGTCCGGTCCGCCGTTGATGCCCGGTTCGCCCTGTCCTCTGACAGTTACGATGCTGTCCGTATCGACGCCTGCAGGAATGTCCACATTTATCTTGACTGTCTTTCTGATCCTTCCGCTGCCTCCGCAGTCTGAGCACGGTGACTCAACTACCTGGCCTGTTCCGCCGCACTTTGAACACGTGGTGACGTTCTGGAATCTTCCGAAAGGAGTGCTGCTGACCTGTGAGATCTGGCCTGTTCCGCCGCAGGCATCGCATGTTCTGCGTCCTGTTCCCGGACGGGCTCCGGATCCGCCACACGTCTTGCACTTGACATCCTTGCTGAGCTCAATTGTCTTCTTGCATCCGAAGAGAGCGTCAGTAAAGTCGATCGTTACAGTCTTCTGAAGGTCACGGCCTTTCTGAGGACCGTTTCTTCTGGAGCCGCGTCTGCCCCCGCCGAATCCTCCGAACATGTCGAAGATATCATCGAAGTTCATGCCGCCTGCACCACCGAATCCTCCGAAACCGCCGAAGTCTCCGAATCCGCCTGCACCGCCGCCATAGCTCGGGTCGACTCCCGCAAATCCGAATCTGTCATATTTACTTTTCTTGTCCGGGTCGGAGAGCACCTCGTAAGCCTCATTCAGCTCCTTGAATTTCTCCTCTGCGGCCTTATCACCGGGGTTCCTGTCAGGATGATACTTCATAGCCAGCTTTCTGTAAGCTTTCTTGATCTCATCCTCACTTGCGCTCTTCTGAACGCCCAGGACCTCGTAATAATCTCTCTTGTCTGCCATTATCTTATGCTTCCTTTGTATTGAATGTAGTCAGGGTGCGCCTCTGCGGCGCACCCGTGAACTATATCACATAGACTAGTCTTCGTCTACAACTTCATAGTCTGCGTCAACTGTTCCGTCGTTTGAAGGACCGTTGTTTGCTCCGCCGGCATTTCCGCCGAATCCGCCCATGTTAGGGTTGAAGCCTGCGCCGCCCATGTTGTTAGGGTCGAATCCTGCGCCTGCACCTGCGCCCTGTGCTCCTGCCTGAGCCTGAGCTTCCTGATAGATTCTGGTGGAGATCGGATAGAACGCATTTGTGAGTGCTTCCATCTTAGTCTTCATGCCCTCGATGTCGTTTGCATCGATAGCGCTCTGCAGGTCACTCTTTGCAGCCTCTACAGTGGACTTCTCCTGCTCAGTTACCTTGTCGCCGAGATCCTTCAGCTGTCTCTCGATCTCGAAGATCATGCCTTCAGCCTGGTTCTTGGTCTCAACTGCTTCCTTCTGCTTCTTGTCTTCCTCTGCATACTGTTCAGCTTCCTTGATCTTGGCATTGATCTCGTCCTCAGACAGCTTTGTGGAAGAAGTGATAGTGATCTTCTGCTCTTTGCCTGTTGCCATATCCTTGGCGCTTACGTTTACGATACCGTTTGCATCGATATCGAATGTAACCTCGATCTGAGGGATTCCACGTGGAGCAGGTGCGATACCTGTGAGCTGGAATCTGCCGAGTGTGATGTTGCCGGCAGCCATTTCTCTTTCACCCTGCATTACATGGATGTCTACTGCAGTCTGGTTGTCAGCAGCAGTTGAGAAGATCTGGCTCTTCTTGGTAGGAATTGTTGTATTTCTCTCGATCAGCTTTGTAGCTACTCCGCCGAGTGTCTCGATGGACAGTGAAAGCGGTGTTACGTCGAGAAGCAGGATGTCGTTTACTTCACCTGTAAGTACTCCGGCCTGAATGCTTGCTCCGATAGCTACGCACTCATCAGGGTTGATGCCCTTGAACGGCTCCTTGCCTGTGACTCTCTTAACAGCTTCCTGAACTGCAGGGATTCTTGTGGAACCACCTACGAGGATGACCTTGGCGAGGTCAGCAGATGTAACGCCTGCGTCTCTCATAGCCTTGTGCATAGGCTCGATAGTTCTCTCAACGAGGTCCTTGGTCAGCTGCTCAAATCTTGCTCTTGTAATGTCCATATCCATGTGGAGAGGACCTTCTGCAGATACTGTGATGAACGGCAGGTTGACCTTGGTTGTCTGAGCGCTTGAGAGTTCCTTCTTAGCCTTCTCTGCAGCTTCCTTCAGTCTCTGGAGAGCCATCTTGTCAGCTCTCAGGTCGATTCCGTGCTCCTTCTGGAAGGAGTCTGCGAGGAAGTTCATCAGTGCGTTATCGAAGTCATCTCCGCCGAGGTGTGTGTCACCGTTGGTTGCGAGTACTTCGAATACTCCGTCACCAAGCTCGAGTACGGATACATCGAATGTACCGCCGCCCAGGTCGTATACCAGGATCTTCTGGCTTCCGTTATCCTTGTCAAGTCCGTATGCCAGGGAAGCAGCTGTAGGCTCGTTGATGATTCTCTTGACATCGAGTCCTGCGATCTTACCTGCGTCTTTGGTTGCCTGCTTCTGTGCATCTGAGAAGTAAGCCGGTACAGTGATAACAGCCTCTGTTACCTTCTCTCCGAGATATGCCTCTGCATCAGCCTTCAGCTTTGCGAGGATCATAGCGGAGATATCCTGAGGTGTATAAGCTTTGCCGTCGATGTCTACGGTGTAAGCTTCACCCATGTGTCTCTTGATGGATGCGATAGTTCTGTCAGGGTTTGTGATTGCCTGTCTCTTGGCTGTCTCGCCGACAAGTCTCTCGCCCTTATTTGTGAATGCTACTACAGAAGGAGTTGTTCTTGCACCCTCTGCATTGGTGATAACTGTTGGCTCGCCGCCTTCAAGTACAGCGACGCAGCTGTTTGTTGTTCCGAGATCGATTCCGATTACCTTGCTCATTGTATTTCCTCCTATTGTGAAAATAGATTTTTTAACATATTTATTTGCGGACAACCGCTACCATTGAAGGTCTTATGACCTTGTCATTCAGCTTGTAGCCCTTCTGCAGGACCTTGCTGATGTGATTGTCTTCGATTTCTTCACTGTCCTCAGTCATGACTGCATTATGGACATTAGGGTCGAACTCCTCTCCCATTGCAGGTATTTCTGCGAGTCCCGCATGCTCAAGCGCTGTCCTGAGCTGTGTGAATATAAGTTCCATACCCTTGGCGTAACCCTCGACGTCTTCCGACTTCGTATCAAGGGCTCTTTCAAAATTGTCGAGTACCGGCAGCAGCTCTCCGATGATCTTCTCATTGGCATAAGCGTGTATGTCCGATTTCTCTCTGGCAGCCCTTCTCTTGAAGTTCTGGAATTCAGCCATGAGTCTCATGTAGCGTTCAGACTCCTGTTCCTCAGCCTTTTTCTCTTCCTCTGCAGCCTTGTCTTCCCCTGCTTCTGCTGTTTCTTCAGCTCCGCTCTCTTCAGCTGCTTCTGCCTCTTCTGCGGCAGCGGCTTCTTCAGCTTCCGGACTTTCAGTCTTCTGCTCTTCAGCTTCATCCGCATCCTCGATGTGGATGTGCTTTACATTGTCTTCAGCCATTACTTGTTGTTCCTTTCAGTTTTATCGTCACCGTCAGTGAGCCTGAAAGACTCGCTGAGGTTGTTGGTCAGGTATTCCATGAGTGACGTTACTTCGCCGTACTTCATTCTCGTAGGTCCGATGACTCCGATCTTTCCGACGATCTTGCCGTCCACATGGTAGGTCGCTGTTATCAGCGAGCAGTCCTTCATCTTCGTGTTCTCGTCACCGATCGTGACTACGACACCGTCTGCACGCTGAAGTATCTTCTGGGTGAACCAGTCCTTCTGAGCGAAGAGCTGCATGAAGTCTCTGGCTCTGTCTATGCTTGAATACTCAGGCAGATTGAAGATATTGGTCATACCCTCCATATACAGGTTGACATTGAGCATATCCTCGAGCGTCCTGAGGAACCCCGGCATTACGCCTGCCTCAAGAGCATTCAGTGCTGCGATATCCGTTCCCACATCCTCTATGATGTGACTCTTGAGAACATCATCAAGAGTCCTGCCCTTGTATGTTACTGTCATGTTCTTGCTCAGCAGGTCCAGTCCCTCCTGAGTGTACGGTACCTTGAGACGCATCGTGGTGTTGGTCACATTGCCGCTCTCTCCTACGATCATCAGGATGATCGTTCTATCATCGACCGGCAGCAGTCTTATGAAGGAAATCGTTTCTTCATTTGTAGCCGGTGTCAGAGCGAATGATGTCAGGTGAGTGATCTCTGAGAGGAGCTCAGCCGCATGTCTTATGGTGGCATCGAATTCATCTCTGCTTGCCGCAAGTCTCTCATTGATGAGTCTCTTGTCTCTGGCGCTGAGGTTCTTCTTCTTCATCAGATTGTTGACGTACAGTCTGTAAGCCTTATCCGACGGGACTCTGCCTGCTGAAGTGTGAGGGTGTGTCAGATAACCCATTTCCTCAAGGTCTGACATCTCGTTACGTATGGTTGCAGGGCTGACGCCAAGATCGTATTTCTTTGCGATCGATCTCGATCCTACCGGCTCAGCGTTCTCAACGTAATCATTGATGATCGCCTGAAGTATCTGCAATTGTCTTTCGCTAAGATCCATGGCGTGCCTCCTTGTCTGTAATCTTTTTATCTGTTAGCACTCACTTAATCAGAGTGCTAATCACTGTGCATAATATACTCTTATTCCCCCTGTCTGTCAACAGTTATTTTGTACAAAAGAAAACAAGATTTTCTGCATGCAAAAACAGGGCCCTCAGGCCCTGCTTCATGTGTGATCAGTCATGCTTTATGCCGTGTGTTTACGCTTCTCCGAGCACGATTCCGACAAAATACGGAAGCTGCTTGCGCCACCACGGCCAGTCGTGGTTGACGTCGTATCCCCAGAAGTCCACCCAGCCCGGGATGCCCTTGGCTTCCATGATGTCTCTCATGCGGGCTGCGTCATGACGCATCTCGTCTTCCCATGCGCCCTGTCCTACGCAGATGATGATGTTGCTCTTTTTGTACCAGTCCATCCACGGATGATCCTCCGGCATGTTAGGCAGGAAGTGGATCGGTGAATTCTCGTATACCAGGTCGTCCATGTAGTCACGGAAGAAGAACTGGGCATCGAAAAGTCCGCTCAGTGAGATCATCGTATCAAACAGATCAGGTCTGCGGAAGAAGAATACGCCTGCGTGAAGTCCTCCCATGCTGCATCCTGTAACGATTCCGCGGTTCTCGCTGCTTACGAATTTAGGTGCCAGCTCATCTGTCACATAGTGGAACCACTTCTCCTGCATCTCAATGCGGTATCTCGGGTCTCCGTACTGATCCGACCATGACTCAGCATCGATGCTGTCAACGCAGACTACCATGAGCTTGCCGGCCTCGATCCACGGTCTTACTGTCTCGACCATTCCGAAGCTTGCAAAGTCATATGTATGTCCGTTCTGCGGAGCGAATGCGAACATGACCTTGCCGCTCTCTCCGAATACCGCGTACTCCATGTCGCGGTCCATTATCCAGCTGTATTCCTTATTATATGTCTCTTTCATTGTTTAATTGTCCCTTCTGTTACCTTCATCCGGTATTTCCCTGTTTTACTCTGCTCTCGCATGGATGAACCCGTTATATGCCTCGACCTCTTCGATCGTATCGAGCACTGCAGTGTACATCTGGTTGCCCATCGCTCCCGACAGTACGTCCGGCATGCGTTCGCACATCTTCATGCAGTCGCCGTACTTCTCCATGATTTCCTCATGAGTATGAACGTATTTGTGTATATCTCTTCTCGATGCATACGCGCAGAATCTGTCACCGCCTATTTCAGGCAGCCTGCGTTCATTATATGCGACCATCTCAGCCCATATCTCATACACATCTGTGTTGTGAGCGTAATCCATCATATCCGGAGTATATCCGCCTGCAGGTCTCATGTTGACCTCAAGTCCGACGAAGTCTCCGACCTCACCGAGGTTCTTTCTCGCCTGTGTGAGGCGGAAGAACTCAAAGTGTACGAATCTGCTTCTGACCTTGAATGCCTTGAGTGCGGCACGGCCGTACTTCTTCAGCTGTTCAGGCACATAGTCTGTCGTATAGTACGCAAGGTCAAATCCCTTGTTGACCATGTCAGCGATCGAAGGCGGGAACCAGTTCGAGGATTCGAAGAGTACGTCGCCGTTCGAGTCGCAGATAGCATCATATGAATAGATGTTGCCGTATACGAACTCCTCCATTACATATGGATGCTCAGGAAGATTGTTATAGAACCATTCGAGGTCCTTTTCATTCTCGAGCTTCCATGTGTCCGCAGCTCCGACTCCGATATCCGGCTTGACGATGACCGGGAATCCTCCGATCTCATCGAGGAATTCCTTAGCCGCATCGATATCCGTTACCTTGTGGTTGCGCGCCGTAGGAATGCCTGCTTCCTTATAAACAGGCTTCATGGCTGACTTGCTCTTCCACAGAGCAAGCTCATGCGGCTGGACTCCTGTCTGAATGTTGAAGTCCTCACGCAGTCTCGCGTCCTGCTCAAGCCAGTATTCGGTGTTGGACTCGAGCCAGTCTATCTTTCCGTATTTGAATGCAAAATACGCGACAGCACGGTACATCTCGTCGTAGTTCTCCATGTTGCCGACCTTGTAGTATTCAGTCAGAGCCGCCTTCAGAGGCTCCTCAAGACTGTCGTAAGGCGCATCTCCTATGCCCAGTACGATGACCCCGTTTTTCTTCAGGCGGTCGCAGAAGTTCCAGTAAGTGTGCGGAAAATTAGGTGATACGAATATAAAGTTCATTTTGTCCCCCCTTTATATCTTTCATATCATGATGAGGGCTGAACCCCCGGTATTACGTTTTTACAGGACGACCTTTCCTTCGAGAACTGCCATGAGACGCTCGCCGTAAGGGCTCTTGCCGTATCTCTCGGCACTTGCCTTAAGCTGCTCATCGCTGATCCATCCGAAGTGGTATGCGATCTCTTCAGGTGCGGATATAGTCATGCCCTGATACTGCTCGATCATGCTGACAAAATCCGTAGCTCTCTGCAGGCTGTCGAATGTACCGGCATCCATCCATGTATATCCTCTTCCGAGAAGCTGTGCAGACAGCCTGCCCTCCTGGAGATACATGTCGTTGAGTGTGGTGATCTCAAGCTCTCCTCTTGCGCTCGGCCTGACGTTGTCCGCCATGTCGCTTACGCCCTTAGGATAGAAATACAGTCCGACGATCGCGTAGTTGCTCTTAGGCTGTTTTGGTTTTTCCTCGACGGAAATGACCTTTACTCCGTGCTCATCATCTGCGTCCTTGTCGAACTCCATGATGCCGAATCTTTCAGGATCCTCTACATAGTATCCGAAAATGGTAGCTCTGCCGGCCTCTGCAGCCTTGTAAGCGTCCATCAGCTTGTGATTGAGACCGTTGCCGTAGAATATGTTGTCTCCGAGCACCATAGCGCATGCATCATCGCCGATGAACTCGCGGCCGATCATGAAGGCCTGTGCAAGTCCCTCAGGCTTCTCCTGAACAGCGTATGAGAGCTCCATGCCGAACTGCGAGCCGTCACCGAGGAGTGTTTTTATCCTCGGGGTGTCCTCAGGTGTGCTTATGATAAGCACCTCGCGGATCTTGGCAAGCATAAGTGTTGACAGCGGATAGTAGATCATCGGCTTGTCATACACCGGCAGAAGCTGCTTGGATGTAACGATCGTAAGCGGATACAGCCTTGTGCCGGCTCCGCCTGCAAGTATTATTCCCTTCATGTCAGTTTCCTCAGTCCTTGGTTATGTGCCGTCTCAGCGGCTGATTGGTTATATCCTGATAATTGTACCATTTATTCCGGCCTTACATCAAACCCGCCGGCTTATTCCCACGGGAATGTGTAGTCCAGTCCAAGCTTGTCGCGTACTGCGGTAAGGTCGCTTCTCTCGGAAGCGTTCAGAGGAACTCCCTTGTCCTTGCGCTCAAGCCACTTGTCGTGCTCCTTCTCGCCTGCGGTCCAGATGCGGTCCTGTCCCGGAGCCTTCTTCGATGCTCTCAGAGCCCTGCATATCTCTCCTGCAGTCTTTCTGAATTCTTCCTGTCCCATGAATGCGTCAGGATCGACTACGAAGAAGAAATGTCCGAGGTGGTACATCTGAGGGCTTCCGTCAGGAGCTCTTCCTGTCAGAGCCTTCATGTACTGTCCGCCCGCGAGAGCTGCTGACAGGATCTCAACTACTGCAGCGTATCCGTATCCCTTGTAGCCGCACATCTCATCTCCTGCTCCTCCGAGAGGTGCGAGAGCTGCAGTGCCGTTTACGAGAGCCTTCAGGATCTCATTGCTGTCAGTCATGTATGATCCGTCGTTTCTGATGACCATGCCGGACGGAGTATCCATTCCCTGACGGGCATAGTACTCTATCTTGCCGCGCTGTACAACAGATGTAGCGCAGTCTATGCAGAACGGGAACTCCTCATCTGTAGGAAGTGCAAAAGTCAGAGGGTTGGTTCCCATCATGTTGTCGACTCCGAATGTAGGAGCGATCGATGGTCTTGCGTTGGTGCCTGTGATGCCGATGAGGCCTTCCTTGCTTGCCATCATAGCCCAGTAGGCAGCCATGCCGTAGTGTGTGGAGTTGCGGATCGCTCCGCCTGCCATGCCGCAGATCTTTGCCTTCTCAATAAGGCTCTTCATCATCCTGTAGCTGGCGACCATGCCCATGCCGTCATGCGCATCCATGACAAGTGTGGTCGGAGTCTCCTTCAGGATCTCTATCTCGGTCTTCGGCAGAAGTGTTCCGTTCTCAAATCTGTCAATATATATAGGCTTGAAGCGGTTGCAGCCATGGCTGTCAACTCCCCTCCTGTCCGCTTCAGCAAGCACATCGGCACAGATGGCAGCGTCCTCTGCCGGCACTCCGTAGCCAACGAACGCATCCGTCATGAACGATGTGATAATGTCCCAGTCAAGATATACGATTTTGTCTTTACTTTCCATTTGAATCTGCTCCTTTGATAACATACTTCACTTATTATACACGATACCGGTGGTTTTAGCTTGCGAAATACAAAATGCCGCACATAATGTGCGGCACATGTTGTCTTTCATTCATTATTATGTTCAGGCTGCTGCCCTGTCCTGCCGGCTCTGCCTCAGGTTCACGGTTATGAGCACCACGAGCGCGACGACGAATACTATCGTCGACAGCGCGAACAGACTCGGCCTGATACCGATCTTGACCTCACTGTATATGAGTGTGGAGATGGTATTGATGCCTGCGCCTCTTGTGAAGTATGTGATGATGAAGTCATCGACAGACATCGTGAAGGAAAGCAGGAAGCCCGACATTATTCCCGGCCTGAGTTCAGGCAAAACGATCTTTCTGAACGCGTACCTTTCAGATGCTCCGAGATCGAGCGCAGCCTCGAAGAGCTTGTCCGTATTCTTGTTGAGCCTCGGCTTGACCGAGAGGATTACGTACGGGATGCAGAATACCGTGTGTGCGAACAGGATCGACATGTATCCCCTTGGCCATCTTACCATGAGGAAGAACAGCATGAGAGCTATTCCTGTGACTATGTCAGCATTGAGCATCGGGATGTTGTTGAGTCCCATCAGCACGTTTTCCTGTCTCTGCTTCATCGCTGCCATTCCGAGCACACCCATCGTACCGATGACTGTCGCGATGAGGGCTGCGAGTATAGCAATGGAGAACGTATTTACTACCGCTCCCATCATGAGCCTGCTCTGGAACAGCTCCTGATACCAGTGGAGGCTGAACCCTGTCCATACCGACATCGATTTTGCGTCATTGAAAGACAGCACGATAAGCGTCAGTATCGGCATATACAGGAAAAGCAGGATTATTAATACATATATGTTTCCCAGTGTTTTCTTCATTTCCAGCCCTGCCTTTTTAAATAAGATTGGCTCCGCCGGTCTTATCGAACTTCTGAAGGAGCACCATGCTGAGTATTATGAATACCATCATGACCAGCGACAGTCCGCTGCCCAGATACCAGTTGGAGTTGACCGTGAACTCCTGCTCGATGATGTTTCCTATGAGGTTGATCTTGCCTCCGCCCAGCATGTTCGAGATAACGAATGTGGTGAGGGCCGGTATGAACACCATAGTGATACCGCTTACTATTCCCGGTACCGACAGCGGCAGTACGACTCTTGCAAAGGTCATAGCCTTGCTGGCACCGAGGTCATAGGCCGCCTCGATGAGGTGGTTGTCTATCTTGGATACCGTGTTGTATATAGGCAGGATCATGAACGGAAGGAAGTCATAGACCATGCCGAGGACTATCGCTCCCGGTGTGTTCATCATTTCCTGTCTCGGAAGTCCTACAGCTGCAAGAAGTCCGTTGATTACGCCCTGTCTTTCAAGCAGCACCTGCCACGCCATCGTCCTCAGAAGGAAGTTCATCCACATCGGAAGTATGATGACGAATATGAGGAAGCCCTGCTTGCCGTACTTGCTGTCCCTCAGAACCATTGCCATCGGGAACGCAAGAAGAAGGCATATGATCGTGCTGATCACCGCGAGAAGCAGTGACAGGCCGAGTGCCTGCATGTGGTCATGCTGGAACATCGCAGTGATGTTGGAGAATGTGAACCCTCCGTCTCTCGATGAGAATCCGTAATATGCAATCGAAGCGAGCGGGATGACTGTTCCCGCTATGATCCACACTATGAACGGAGCTGCAAAACGCTTCTTTGCTATCATATGTCGATCTCCATCGCCGATTCGGCTTCACTCTTAGGCTTGTGCATGATCTGGATGTTCTCCGGATCTACCTTCATTCCTATCTTCTCGCCTACTTCATGCTGGTCGTAGTTCTGAAGCAGCCATTCCACCTTGCCGTTCTCGCTCTGCACCAGCATCTCATAGTGGACGCCGATGAACAGCTTGGAGATGATGGTACCGTTGAACTGTCCCTGTCCGTAAGGCATGATGTCTATGTCCTCAGGCCTTATGACCACGTCGACCTTGCGGCGCGGAGGGAAGCCCTGCTCAGTACCGTCGATACACGGATAGTCGATGCCGTTGATGCGTACGACCTTCTCATCGACCATCTGTCCCGGAAGGATGTTGCTGTCTCCGATAAAGTCGGCAACGAAAGCGTTTACCGGCTCATCATAGATCTGCTCCGGAGTGCCTTCCTGCTGGATGTACCCCTCGTTCATGACGACGACCTTGTCGGACATCGTCAGAGCTTCTTCCTGATCATGTGTTATGTACAGGAAAGTGATGCCGAGCTCCTTCTTGAGTCTTACCAGCTCGTACTGCATTTCCTGTCTGAGTTTGAGATCGAGCGCGCCAAGAGGCTCGTCAAGCAGCAGCACACGCGGCTCGTTTACAATAGCCCTTGCCATCGCGATCCTCTGCTGCTGTCCTCCGGACATCTGATCGATCTTTCTGTTCTCGAATCCGTCCAGGTTGACGAGCTTAAGTGCGTATTTGATTTTGTCCTTTATATACTGTTCAGACTTGTTCTTGACCCTCAGTCCGAAAGCTATGTTTTCACCTACACTCATGTGCGGGAAAAGAGCATAGTTCTGGAATACAGTGTTCAGATGTCTCTGATTGGCAGGAAGATCAGTGATGTCTTTTCCGTCGAAGTACACCCTTCCCTCGTCAGGCTTTTCGAACCCGCCGATTATCCTCAGAGTAGTTGTTTTGCCGCAGCCCGAAGGCCCCAGAAGTGTTACGAACTCATTTTCCGCAACACTAAGGTCGATGCCGTTAAGCACCACAGTATCGTCAAAACTTTTGACAATATGTTCAAGCCTGATCAGTTCGCTCAATAAAGTCTCCTCCCGAATTACTCTGCTTTAAGTCCCAGCTCATCAAGAACTCCGAGGATGGATTCCATCTGAGTTCCTTCGTTGAATTCAATTTTGCCCTGGTCTGCTTCCTGCGAAAGAACAGGATCGATCGGAAGCCTCTCAAGAAGCCTGATGCCGTTTGCAGCTGCTACTGCCTCTGCCTGGCTAGGTCCGAACATCTCGATCTTGCGTCCGCAGTCAGGACATGTGATATAGCTCATATTTTCTACAAGTCCGAGGACAGGAATGTTCATGAGGTTGGCCATGTTTACAGCCTTGGCAACGATCATGCTTACCAGATCCTGCGGGGATGTTACTACGATGATTCCGTCGATAGGAAGTGACTGGAAAACAGTCAGCGGAACGTCGCCTGTCCCCGGAGGCATGTCGATGAAGAGTACATCGAGGTCTCCCCAGCATACATCTGTCCAGAACTGCTCGACAACACCGCCGATGACCGGACCTCTCCATACTACAGGGTCAGTCTCGTTCTCAACCAGAAGGTTAATGGACATGAGGCTGATCTCGGTAGGAGTGACCGCCGGCATGATACCGAAATCGGAACCGAACGCCTTGCTGTGTACGCCGAACATCTTAGGAATGGAAGGTCCTGTGATATCCGCATCCATGATACCTGTCTTATAACCGTTTCTTGTTGCTGCCAGTGCGCTGAGTGCAGTCACCATTGACTTTCCGACTCCGCCCTTGCCGCTGACAACTCCGATCACCTTCTTGACCGAGCTGTGCTCATTCAGCTGAGCCTTCTGGATACCGCCGCTTCTTGAAGGGCAGTCTGCTCCGCAGCTGCTGCAGTCATGAGTACAGTTTTCATCCGGTGCACCCTGGTCATCTGCCTGGTGCATCATAGGCATCATTCTTTCTACCTTAAGCATTTTTTCATCTCCTCCAACTTGTTTTTTTGCTCAGTTTGAACATTATATATACTTTACTGTGTAAAATCTATCTATATTGGTAAATAATATGTGTTATTTCAGGAATATTCCATGATCATACCGTTACAGACCCGCAAGGCTGCTCATCTCGGACAGCATCCCGCCGAGAATGGCATCTCTCAGCGCTGCATTGACTGCTGCATCAGTATGCCATTTGCCGTTTTCCTCTTCGCAGTTTATATCCACATCCGCGATGTATTTCTTCTCCGTGATCCTGCTGAGATTCCTGAAAAGAGTCTCGTACAGCTGTGCTGAATCGAAGTTCTCCTTCCCGTCGCCGGCTTTTTTGCTTTCATCATTCTCATACGGCTCAAGGAACTCCGTCCAGGACTTCAGGTATTCGCTGGCAAAATCATATGTCGTTATGCGCACATGTACCACCGTTCCGTTATCCGTCCTGTCGGCTCCTGTGATGGCATAGTCGAATTCGCCCGCCTTGCCGAGAAACATCTCATAGTATTCCCTGCCCTGATCACTCAGCAGACCCTCAAGCTCGGCATTGATCTCAGGATCGAGCTCGACATAGCGCATCGACTCAAGATCCTCGCTGACCTTGAGTTCTGCACCACTCTGCCCGCTGCATCCTGCAAAAATGACCGCAAGTATCATTATTGCCGACATAAGGGCCGCCGCTGTTCTGTTTTTCTTTCTTCCTGTAATCATAAGCTTCACTTGCAGCTACTTTCTTACAACGGTACGGGTCGTACCGTTGAATACTGTAATGCCCGCCTTATCCAGAGCCGGGAGGAACTCGGCAGCATACTTACGCGATGTGCCTATCCTGTCTCTGAACTCAGCCAGCGTGAATTCTCCCTCGAATGACTTGACGCATCTGTTGACTTCATCCCAGGCATCCGCTGAAATGTAGTATGACGGATTGACCTTGACGATGCAGCCTTCAGCAGTCAGATCCGAGAGTATAGCATTTATAACACCCTTGTTCCTGTCAAGAGCCATCACATCCTCAGTTCTGATCATCTCAAGGCCGGCCTCTGCATACATCTTTGCTATGCGGTTCTTCAGAGCCAGCTGCTCCTGAGTATACTCGATTCTGAATCCGCTGAGTGCTATCGACTTGCCGTGATCTTCGATGACTCCGTTATCCATGAGATACTTCACAGCGCCCTGAATGAGTTTGTCATCATCGGTATGCCATGATTCCCTCATCCTTGAGAGAAGTTCCTGTCTCGGAATACCGTCTGCAAGAGGATTCGCATCGTGATATACGTTGATGATATCCTCGAGCCCCGACTTCATCTTTTCGTATTTTGCCCTGCTCAGGAGAGTCCTGTCAGGGAGTCTTACGAGCGGGCTGTTTCCGCCCTCATCCGCAGTCATCCCGACTGTGATCTTCTCCATCTCGTCAGGGAGGAGTCCCAGCTCATGAGCGAGCTCTTCCTGCCTTACGAATCTGTACTCACCCGACTTGGCTGCGATTATATCCTCAGTGCTTCCGCCAGCAAGGATCTCCATGCCGGCGAGCACTTCCTCACGGTTTCTCTTATGCTTGAGCGGCAGAGTATCCAGTACAGTACCGCCTCCGACGGTTATTATCGGTGAATAGAATCTTACTATGAATTTGTCCCCGCGCCTCAGAGCCATCGGCTCCTCGAGTCTCAGCTGGGCATAGCATTCCTCGCCCGCCGACAGAGCGTCCCTGTCAAGGAGAATGACCTTGGCAAGCACTTCGGCAGCTCCCGAATACAGATGCACGCGGCTGTTGTTCAGCACTATACGGTCAGACGAGCTGAACATCCTGAGCTTTACATCGATCATGGATGTTACTGTTACAGCATCCCTGGCAGCGAGCACATCGCCTCTCGACACATCCTCCTTGCCTATGGCTGCGAGGTTTATCGCTGTCCTCTGTCCCGCTAGAGCCATGTCAGTCTCTTTGCCGTAAGTCTCGATTCCGCGCACCTTGACTTTGCGTCCGTCTGTACCGCCCTGGCCCTCACCGGCATGCGGGAATATCACGATCTCATCTCCGACTCTGACAGTGCCGTCAACAAGAGTTCCTGTCACGACCGTACCGAAGCCCGGCATCGTGAACACCCTGTCCACCGGAAGCCTGAAGAGTTCCTTCTCCTCGCGGCGCTTGTTCTCCCTGTCGCACTTCTCAACGATGGCTTCTCTCAGGACTTCGATATTCTCTCCTGTTGCCGCGCTGACCGGAATGACAGGCTTGCCCTCAAGGAAGGTCCCCTTGAAGTACTCATTTACCTCATCAAGAAGAAGCTCCATCCATTCCTCTTCGACCATGTCCGTCTTGGTCACGGCGATGATACCGTCGTCGATGCCGAGAGCGTTCAGGATCTCAAAGTGCTCCCTCGTCTGAGGCATGATGCCCTCGTCCGCAGCGACTACGAACAGCACAAAATCTATGCCGCCTATGCCGGCGAGCATGTTCTTGATGAACTTCTCGTGTCCCGGAACATCGATGACGCCGATGTTGTATCCTGCGTCATTGGGAATGTGGGCAAAACCGAGTTCGATCGTGATGCCGCGCTTCTTCTCCTCCATCAGGCGGTCGGTGTCGATGCCGGAGAGTGCTTTTATCAGAGTTGTCTTGCCGTGGTCTACGTGCCCGGCAGTACCTATAATAATGTTCTTCATATATCCTTTTATCTTCTGTGATGACCGGCAGTTATGACTGTGCACTATCTCAGTGCGTCAGCTATAAGGCCGAATTCGTCTTCAAATACCGTGCGTACGCACAGGAGCAGCATGTCATCATGTATCCTTGCTACGACAGGCACCTTGCCCTTGCGCAGGCGGCGCTCGATGCTGTCCGCCGATCTGCTGCCGTCGCGGACAGAAACTGCCCATCCGGGCAGGCGCACCATAGGTGCCGAGCCGCCGCCGATCTGATCCTTAACGGCAACGATCTCAAGTTCCAGTCCGCTGTTCGCCTTGGCGATCTCATCAGCGAGCCTCTCCGCTTTGGCCTTCATCTCATCCCCGGATGCCGAGATCATGTTCAGCACAGGGATGTCTCTGAGCGCGATCTTAGGGTCCTTATACTTGGCCAGTGTCGCCTCGAGTGCGGCAAAAGTCATCTTGTCGACTCTCATGGCACGCGCCAGAGGATGCTTCTTCATCCTGCTTATATATTTCTTCTTTCCTACTATGATGCCGGCCTGCGGTCCTCCGAGGAGCTTGTCTCCGCTGAACAGCATGACGTCTATTCCCGTAGCCAGTGAAGCCGGGATGTTAGGCTCTCTCAGTCCGTATTCCGACATGTCCAGCATCAGGCCGTTGCCCATATCGAAGATCACAGGCAGATCATGCTTCTTTCCTATCTCTACGAGATCCTCAAGGCTCGCCTCTTCGGTGAATCCGAGGATGTCATAGTTGGACTTGTGCACCTTCATGAGCGCTCCGGTCTCAAATCTCCTGGTCCCTCTCGGGTCGTTCTTCCACGGCTCTTCAGCGAGCATTTCCTTAGTCATTATCGCCTTCTCATAATCGGACGGCTTGGTCTTGTTGCTGGTGCCGACCTCCTGAAGGAATGCGCCCGACTGCGACATGATGTCAGGGATCCTGAAGGCTCCGCCGATCTCAACGAGCTCGCTTCTGCTGACGATTATCTCTTTGCCTGCTCCCATGGATGCAAGAACTATCATCGTTGCGGCAGCGTTGTTGTTTACGACCATCGCGTCCTCAGCTCCTGTAAGCTCAGCTATCAGGTTGCCGACAAGATCATGTCTGGAGCCGCGGGCACCCTTCGCCACATTGTACTCAAGATCAGAGTAGCTGCGGGACACCTTAGCCACATTCTCTACAGCGTCAGCGCACAGCGGTGCTCTTCCGAGATTGGTGTGCAGGATCGTTCCGGTGGCATTTACCACAGGATACAGATTGAGGGATTCGTCTTCAGCGAGCCTTGCAGCAGCTCTGGCTGCCACATTGGCAGGCTCGAACTGGCTGAAGAAGGAAGCCAGAGCGCTCTTGCTCTCATTGCTTCCGTGCAGGGCTCCGTCTGCCGCGGAATCCAGCACTGCCAGCCTCTCCTCATCTATGTCAAGGATGTTCTTCCTCATATCCGCTATGACGCCGCGCACGGCTTCGGTTACGAGAAGCGATCCCTTTTCTTCAGATAAAACAACAAGAGACCCCTCTTTCAGAACTTCATCGATCTTAGGGAGTCTCCTCAGCAATTCATTCTTATTCATCTATCCGACCTCCGGTTAAATGCAGCCATACTGCCGCATGTCAGGCAGTACAGAAAACAGTTAATTATTAAGTGGCGGGAGTATGTGGGAATCGAACCCACCCGGGAGGCTACTAACCCCCTGCAAACGGTTTTGAAGACCGCGAGGCACACCAGCACCTATCTACCCCCAGGTCGCCTTATTAACATGCATTCATTGAGAACGCACTCATAAGATTTTAGCAAAAAAACAGCAGAGTATCAACCGGATTTCTGATCCTCTGCTGTGTGTTATTATGTCCGTCCTTTAACGCCGGGCCGCAGTCTGACTCTGTCTGCTATATGAACAGTGCCGAGTTGCCCGGTTCGAGAGTGATATTTCCGCTCTCGATCTCGTGCCTTCCCTGCCACAGCTGCTGGCCTGAAGACTTGTTGGTAACAGTCTTGCCTGCCTCAATCGAATGAGTGAGCCATACGTTACCGCCGATGACGCAGTCATCTCCGATGTACGTATCTCCTCCGAGGATCGTGGCTCCTGCATATATGACTACATTGTTGCCGATGTTAGGATGTCTCTTGACGCCCTTGACAGGAGTGCCGTCCTCAGCAAGGTCAAAGCTCTTCGCTCCAAGTGTCACATGCTGGTACAGCTTGACGTGCTCGCCTATGACAGTGGTCTCTCCTACTACTACACCGGTGCCGTGGTCGATAAAGAAATACTTCCCTATCGTTGCACCCGGATGGATGTCTATGCCTGTCGCCTGATGAGCCAGCTCGGTCATCACGCGCGGTATCATCGGTACGCCCAGCTCGTACAGCCTGTGCGCGATGCGGTAGGTGGCGATCGCCTTGAACGAAGGATATGTGATTATGACCTCATCAAGGCTGGCGGCTGCCGGGTCTCCCTCGTAGCCTGCCTGGACATCGGTCTTCAGCACTTCCAGTATTTCCGGCAGAGCATCGATCAGCTGCTCCGCCTTGTATGCAGCGCCGTCAGTACAGTCGCACACAAAGCTCAGCGCCTGGGTCAGAGCATCATAGGCGCGCATAAGTTCCCATGTCCTCTTTTCAGTCTCAACGAATCTGCCTCTCGCCTTTCCCATATGATAAGGGAACATAGCCGTAAGCAGATGCTCGACCGCTTCAGCGACGATCTCCTCGACTCCGAGGAATCTTCCCTCATCCGGTCTTGTGTCGATTTCAGTCATTGCAGCTGCTATCTCTTCAAGATGAGCTGCACCTGTCCACCTGTTGTGTACTGTCATATCTCCGGTCCTCCGCAGTAATATCTGCGACTGTGCATTATGTATTCCTACGCGTTCTGCTCAGCCATCGCAGCTCTCAGAGCCTTGCTCAGCTGGTCAGGACATGATGTGTCCTTGAACCCGCATCTGGTTCCCTCGAGTCTCTCGATGACATCCTCAGCATCCATGCCTTTGATCAGCTTGGAAATGCCGTTCAGGTTGCCGTTGCATCCGCCTGTGAATACGACGTCTTTGATCTTGTTTCCGTCAAGCTCGATCTCGATCATCTGTGAGCATGTGCCTTCAGGATAAAATGTAAACATTTTCTGCATCGATATAACCTTCTTTACTATTATAGATTTCTGTGCCGGCAGTGTCACTACAGACCGATCTTGTCTGCGATCTCTGTCATCGACTCAAGTGCGATATCGATGAACTCGTCCCATGTGAGTCCCGTCTTCTCGATCTCCATCATGTACTGTCTGTTGGCGCCTGCAGCGAATCTCGACTCCTTGTATCTCTTGTTGACAGACTTGTGCTTGACGCTTGCGACCTTCTTGTCAGGATAGATCTGTGCGATGGCCTTGATGAACCCGGACATCGGGTCAGCTGCTATAAGAGCATACTCGAGTGTTGTCTCAGGATTCTTTCCGCATACAGGGTTGTGGGACATGATGGCATTCTCCATCACCGGATCGCCGTATCCTTCTTCCTGAAGGATCTTAGCTGATGTAGGACCGTGTGTGGCAAAATCGTCTCTCCATGGTGCAGTCTCTTCATCGAGGTCGTGAAGGAGTCCGCAGATGCCCCAGTACTCAACATCATCCGGTGCAAGACGCTTTGCAAGTCCGCGCATGATCGCCTCTACAGCCAGACTGTGAGTGATGTAGTGTTCTCCTTTTACATATTTGCGAAGCAGTGCTTCAGCTTCGTCTCTTGTCAGTTTTGCTTCCATTATAATAACTCCGTTTATGATGATAGTGCAGTGTCGCCCTTTCAGGGTCAATCACAGCATATTTTACTACAAAACACCAGGATTGCAAGCAAGCAGATTTCATTTTGGCGCGGCATTGTCCGGCCTGCTGTTTTGTTTCCGCAGAAACGCGGTTTTGTAGTAAACTGTAAGCAGAGTTAACATAACAGGTATTGCAGAACAGGAGCATTTATGGGTCCGGTCAATATTTATACAGTCACAAGAGTCCGCGACGAGGAGCTCTTCAATATAGTGGAAAAGCACGAGGCCGGTGTTCACGATACGCACAGGATCCGCATACACGAGATCGACTCTCTCCGGATCCTGGTAGACGGTCTTACAGAATGCGGCATGACAGTATCGGAAGCCGACGGTTTTTACTTCGGTTTCACGATCCCTCAGATCGGCAAGGAGTTCGACCTTCTCAAGGTAACGGACAAGCACTGCCTCAACATTGAGCTGAAGTCCCAGGATGTATCCGAAGAAGCCATACTGGCCCAGCTGCGCAAAAACAGGCACTATCTCACCCACCTCGGCAAGAGAGTCATCCTGTTCACCGTGGTAACGGATACCCTGACCTGCTTCAGACTCACGCTCAGCGATAACCTTGTACGTTCAGACCTGCGTGAGATCGCTGACATGCTTAAGAAATGCGATGTACCGTATGATGATGACATAGGCAAGTCATTCAGGGCATCTGAATATCTGATATCTCCTATGAACACTCCGGACAAGTTCATACGGGGCAAATACTTCCTGACGCCTGCTCAGGAATATGTCAAGACCGAGCTCATAAGGAGCATTGACAGTGCGGAAAGCTCAGCCGCTTCAGACGGAGACCGCAGCGGCTCATTCTTCCACATTACCGGAAGGCCGGGCACCGGCAAGACGCTCCTTCTCTATGACCTCGCACGGACTCTTTCAGACAGCGGGAATACTGTCATAATCCGCTGCGGCGAGCTGACCGAAGGCGAGCGTATCATCAGCCGCGAGATCAGCAATCTCGACATAATATCTGCAAATGATCTCGGCATCAGCAGCGACATAGGCTCATATGACTTCGTGCTTTGCGATGAAGCGCAGCGTCTCAGCATCAGCGCCTTCGAAATGATCTGCAGGTCCGCTGATGCGGGCGGGCAGATATGCATATTCTCATCAGACCCCGAGGCAGTTCTCACGAAAGCGGAACACGGCCGCAATATCCCGGGCCGCATCCATGCTCTTCCGCCAGACGGCGAGTTCGAGCTGTCCGAACGCCTGCGCATGAACAGAGAACTGTATCATTTCATCCTGACTCTCAGGAACCTGGGTCACAAGGCTGACAAGCCATATGCATATGAAGATGTTTCCGTCAACTACGCCAACGATATACCTGAAGCGGTCAGGCTCATTACCTACTTCCGCAGCAAGGGATATGTGTTCATAAACGCATGCGCACCCCGGCATTCCGACGGTGAAGACGGCAGTGATCCTTTCGCTGAACTCGCCGAGGAATTCGATGTCCAGCACATAATAGGCAGAGAGTACGACAAGGTCGTGATGCTCATGGACAGCTCCTTCTACTATGATGAGAACGGCTACCTCAAGGGCGTCCCTGAGCCTGATCCGGATTACATATACCCTAACCTTTTCTACCAGGGTATCACCCGAGTCCGCGAAAAGCTCTCCCTCGTAGTGCTTGACGCACCGGTACTTCTTAGAAACATACTCGGAATAATCGGCAATTGACGATACACTAAAAAAATGAGTGCCGTGAAGGCCAATGTCATTAAGTTAAGATGACACATGAGATACTCTCTCATCAGAAATGGTGAGGGGGTATTTTTTTTCGCATTGATGTGCGTCCGTTAGCTCGGCCCCCGCTTGTCACACTCCCCAGCTTGGTG
>Ga0256407_10002361_pt1 | contig 36386 bp, 60 predicted proteins | sample RumenRJG_04DNA_FD_193489 | JGI IMG/M metagenome (GOLD analysis project Ga0256407, IMG submission 193489) | Bovine rumen microbial communities from Lethbridge, Alberta, Canada - RJG_04 | ecosystem: Host-associated > Mammals > Digestive system > Stomach > Rumen | place: Canada: Alberta...
GCAACAGAAGAAGAAATGTCTGCTGATGATTATGACTTTGATAGTGATTACTTAACAACAATACATTTTTAATATAAGGAGTATAAAATGAAAAGATTTTATCACATAGAAAAAGATACAAAAGGACTGAGTTCTGAAGATAGATTTAACTTTAATAATTATGAGGAAAGACTAGAATCTTTCGTAACTCTCATAGAAGCATATAATTATGTTCAATCCCTACAAAAAGATACTAATGTAAAAGGTTATGGAATTTTTACTTCTGTTTATAAGTATGAAAATAATATTCCTGATGAAGATTTAAGTAGTCTTAAATTTATGACTTACATGGAAGCAGTTTAATATTAAAGGAGTTATAATATGAAACAATACTATATTGAATATTACACTATGGAAAATCAAAAAGTAGGAATGACAATATCTGCAATTACACCTACTGAAGCAGTTATTTATGCAAGACACTTTCCTAATTTTAAAAATCTTGTTAGTTACCCTGTAGAAATGTAACTATTTAAGAAAGGAAGATAATGAATAAAGCACAGATTATAAAAGAATTAAAACAAAATAATGAAGATTTTGAATGGTATCCCACTACTAATAGAATGTTAGATGTTATTTATCCTTACCTTGATTCTGATACTGTCTTAGATATAGGATGTGGTAATTGTAAATTTAAAAATTATATACAAGAAAAACAAAATAAATTAAATGATGAACAAAAAATAAATGATGAACAAAAAATAAATACTTATTATGTTATAGAAAAAGCAAAAACATTTTTAAATAACTTAGACGATGAAACTCTTTGCTTAGGTACAGATTTTTACGCAAGTACTTTGATAGACAAAAAAGTAGATACTATCTTTTGTAATCCCCCATACTCTGATTTTGAAAATTGGGTTATTAAAATAATAACAGAGGGGAATTTTAAACAAGCATTTTTAATTATTCCTGAGAGATGGCAGAATAATAGTCAAATAAAGAGTTTATTAAAAGCATATAAGATAAAAGATGAAATTATAGGAACTTTTGATTTTAATAATGCTGAAAGACAAGCAAGAGCAACTATAAATATTGTAAGATTAATTAAAGAAAAGTATATTAATTATCATGGAAAATTTGATAAAACAGGTGAACAAGAAGATTTCGACATGGATAGTTTTGACACTTTCTTTAATGAAACTTTCGGTATTGAAAAAACTTATGAAGAAAATAGAAAAGAAAGAAGAAAGACAGAGTATGATATTGAAAAAGAACAAATAACTTTGAACAATAATAGAATTACTAATGCCTTAATGAATTCGACAGAAAGTAAAGCACTTACTTTAGTACGTCTGTATAATGAAGACTATGAAAAATTAATTAATAATCTAAAAGCCATAATGCAATTAGATGAAGATGTCATGAAAACTTTTAATATATCTGTAACGACTATTAAGAAAGTTCTAATAGAAAAAATGCAAGGACTTAAAATTTTATATTGGGATAAAGTTTTTAATGAACTTGATGAAATTACAGATAGACTTACTTTTAATTCAAGAGAGAAATTAAAAGAAAAATTTACTTCTCTTAATTGTATTGACTTTACTATTGAGAATATTTGGATGATTTTGATTTGGGTTATTAAAAATGCAAATAAATATTATGAATCACAATTAGTTGACTTTTATAAAAAGTTATCAGATGAAGAAACAAATGTGAAACCTTATAAATCTAATCAAAAACTTTTTGAAAAAGATGGATGGAGATGGTCTTGTAAAAATAAAACTCATTATGTTCTCGATTACAGGATTATTATGAGTAGTCCTTTCAGACAAGGTTGGGATGGTAAATTAGAAGAAAACTATTATGGAAGAAATGACATGCAAACTTTAAAAGATATTAAAGTTATTGCTAATAATTTAGGTTTCTTTATTTCTGACTTTGTAACTCCTTGTGAATTCGGAGATAAAGAAGTTACAACTTTTATAGACTCAGATAAAGTATTTATGGAATACAGAGTTTATAAAAATAATAACATGCATATTAAATTTAATCAGGAATTCACTAAAGCTCTAAATGTAGAGGTGAGTCGGATTCTTGGTTGGATACGAAGTAAAGAAGATATAAGTAAAGAATTTCCCAAAGAATTAGCTAAAGGAGCAGAAAAGTATTTTAAAAGTAATTATACTTTTTTACCTAATAATAATTTAAAATTTCTTACTTGTAATTCTCCATAATTTGTGATAATTTAATTAAAGGAGTTTCTATCGTGTTAAAAACATTATTTTTTATTTTAACATTAGTTGTTTTATATATTTTAAATTTTATAACAGGAATATTTTTATACCCTGTTAAAAGGAAGTAATTAGAAAGGCTGAAATATAATTATGTTACAATCAAAACAAGATAAGCAACCTACAAAAGCTGAAATGCAAGACAAAGTTGAAGCATGGAAAACCATTAATTCTGTACTTGTTAAAACAAATGCAGAGTTTATGGGAAAATTAAATTTAATGTTAGTAGAGAAACAAAAAAAGCAAGTAGAGTTAGAAGCAAAATTAAAAGAAAACAAAGGAAGTGCTGATGATAATGCAGAGTATTTGTTTCTCGGTGGGTATATACAGTGCTTAAAGGACATTCTCGGTGAAAGAAGAACCCAGACAAAATAACAGAAAAAGCGGTTTAATAGGTCTTAACCCTGACTTAAAAGAGTATGAGCGTGAGAAAGAAGCAAAATTAATAGAAATTGAGGATGCTTCTGACAGTTTTTATTCTCTTAAACAAGAGTATGACAACTTTAAAGTTGGTGCTATAGAAAAAAAGAGGAAGAAGGCTTATGTCATTACTTTTGCTGACGACTCTAATATTTGCTTTATTACTTTTGCAAAATCAAGGGATAAAGCGAGAGGGGATGCTATTATGTACTTTCGGGAATTTCACCCTGAATTTACTGACGGTTTATGGAAGCAGAAATTTTTAAAAGCAAGAAGAAAAAGAGTTCCTGCTTTTGACAGATATGCAGAATTAGGTAAAGTACCAATCCTTGAATTACTTAAAAGAGGTATGGAATTTTCATGCGGTGGATGTGGTAAAGACAAATTTACTTATGGAGACGTACAAATTGGTAGGTGTCATGTCATAGAAGACGGTTTTGAGATGAACCCATTTACACAAGGTTTCTTACTCTGTCACAACTGTTACAAGAGGTTTTTCAAAGAAAAAGAATAAATAACATTGTATTAAATTACAAAATCCTTTATACTTATTATAAGTGATAAGGAAATATTAATGGCAATAGGACTTAGTTATATTAAAAGAAATAAATTTAAGTATGACAGTATAACAAAAGCAGAGAAAGAATCAGAATTATTTTTCAGTAATTGTAGTGGCTCTCTGAATCACATAATTAACTTGTTTAAAACTAATAATTTAACACCAATCCGTTTTATTATTTGTGTATTAGTTTTTATTCCTTATTATTTATTTGAAGTCTTATTTTACTTAATAGAAGGTATAATTAGTATTCCTTTTAAAACAACACATAACAGACACTTGCTTTATACAAAAGACAGTATAGACTATAAGCAATACACTAATTTATGGAAACCTAAAAAGCGTAAATTAACTAATACTAATATTATTACTAATATAAATCTTGAAAAAAGAAAGAAAGGAAATACAGTTCTTCCTACTACTGACTATTTTAATGAAGAAAGAGAAAATTATAGTAATGCAGTAAATGTTATAAGGAAAGTTTTATTTAAAACTAACTTTGTATTAAACGGTGTAGTAGTTAATACAAAATTTAGAAAAATACCTGATGACGAGTTATTACAATACTCTGCAACAGAAGAACTTTCAAGTCCTTACCTCACACAAGAAGTATCTTTCGGTGATGAAATAAATAATAGTTTAAAAGTATTATTAAAAGGAAAAGTTAAATTTACTACAAAACGAAAAGTAAAGAAAACATACTTAATAGTAGAAGACGGAAACTTAAACGATATAGAAACTGAAATAGGAAAGTTAGTAGGAAAAGATAAAATACAGATAAAGTTAGTACAAGACTAAAAATGTAAAGGAAATAAGTTAAAATGGAATTAAAAAGATATTCAACACAAGAACTAATTAGTTTAGGGAAAGAAATTTTTAATACTTACATGTCAAGTAGTAAAACCTTTTATTTTATGGGAGATACAGTAGAATGTACTCCTATGAACCCTACCCCTGCTGACATGCTTTATTTAAAGCACAAAGAAATTATAGAAGATAATAATAACAGAATAGAAACTTATAAAGAAATTTTAAATAAATGTAGAGATACTAAAGAATTTCAACTCTTTCAAAACGACATAAAACTTTTGGAAGAAGAAAACAAAATTTACTTAAATAATAATATGGAAAATCAAAAGAAAAGGTATAAGAAAACAAAAGATATAAATTATACCCAATCCATAATCCGTATTCCGTTAGATAAAAAAATAAACTCTTTTTATGACGACTTTTATTTAGAAGTACTTTTTTACGATGACGTATGTACTCTTAATGGTAAATATCAAGAATATAGAAAATTAAATAATGCAGAAGACAGAAAACAGTTTATAATAAATAATACAGAAATTACTCGTATGAGTCTCTGTTATATTAGAAATTATAAACTACTTACATTAATAAGTATTTTAGGAGAATTTAAAAATCAAAATGTATCACCTTTTGGTACACTCTTATTAGATAAAAAATTCTCTGACTTTAGTACTCTTACACTATCTGATACAAATTATATTAATAATAACGACTTACGGCAAATGTTCCAATCTAAAATAGACATGGATAAAGAACCTTTAAAATTATTATCTTCAACAGATATAAGAGGTAATAACTACAAAATATACAGAGATGAAAATAATTATAAATTAAATTATGACAATGAAAAGGTATATAACTATTATATAAGGTATGTCTGCTCTTCAACAGGTAGAGTATATTATAACCAATTAGTTTTAAATTTACTTGAATTATCAAGTTATTATAAAGAAGATAATTATGAATCCTATGCAAAATCATGGTGGAACATAACCCATATAGGAGCAAGTATAGAAGGAAATAATGTGATAGACTGTTAATATAAGGAAAGGAAGAAGTCATGCAAACAATAACATTTAGAAATGAAGAAAAAATAGAAACATCGAAAGTAATAGAATTATTTAGACAAAAATTAGAAGATAGTACAAATTTTGAAAAGTCTGAGATAGAAGAACTTGCAGACATTTATGCAAAAAACCCTGTAGATAAATTCATTATTTCAGATGGAAAAATGTTATCTAATACATTCGGAAGGCAAGGAGATATTTTATTTTGGCGAGAAGGCTCTGCTATGTATCAAAGAGAAATAGGTAATGTCCGTAACCTCAAAAAAACAGATAGATTAGTCCTTCAAAAGAATGATTCTTTAACAGGAGACCATAGACTTATTCCAATTAAAGGTTCTAATTATACTTTAAAATCAGGAACTTTTACCCCTATGTTTTTACAAAATAAAAACACTTTTGGTAGAGCAAATTATGATTGTCTTGTTCTTGAAATAGATAAACCATTCCTTGTATTCCATAGAGAACATGGTAATATGGCTTACCCCGCAGGAAAGTATATGATTGTATCACAATTAGATCCTTCAACTTTAAATATAATGATTGACTAATGATTTATTGATTATTATTTTAGTACAGTGGTTATTTTTATTTAACCATTGTACTAAAATTAGAAATGGTGTATATTATAGTAATGGAACTAAATAAGAATTTTAATGCAAGTATAAAAAAAGGCGGTACAAAGAAAGTAAAGTATTCTTCTTTCTTTCATCCTGTTTTAAACAGGGAATTTGCTATTCACACAGATATAGATAACCCTAATTACACAAGTGTAAGTGATATTATAACTGGTTATAGGTTATTTGGTTTTCCTGTTAAAATAGAAAATGTAAATGAAAACCAAATAAATCAAAAATTTGAAAGTTATATAAAGCATTATACAGTAGAATTAATAAATAAAGAACTTGAAAAAATAGAATTAGAACAAAAAGAAAATAAAGAAAATGGACAAACTAACATTTAGACAACAAACAGCAGTAGAGGGTGAAATCTCTTTCATACTAAGTACTTCAAACAGTGATTCTGAAATTTTATATAGAGGGTATTTATGTATTTCAAATGCTCCTGAAAATTTAAAACCTTATATTTTTGAAACTTTTAAAGAACTTACTTGTTTTCCTGAAAATACTTATATTACTTTAAAAGCAGAACTAGGTGTAGACGAACCACCTATGTGGATATGGGAAGACAAAATTATAGAAGATATAAAAGAAGCTCTTTATATTTCTGACTTTTATAACCCTGAAAAAACTAATGTTAACAGGTCTGAACTCAGAAGAAAAATTATAAAAAGTGCTTTTCTTTTACTTTGCACAAAAGTTGGCGGGAATTATATGAAAGAGTTAGAGCCCTTATGTAACAAGATTCTTAACGAAAGAAAGTTAGAATTCTTACATGAATCTTGTTTTTACCTTTTAACCTCTCTATCTGAAGAAAAAGAAAATAAAACTCTTCCAGAATTATCGAAAGAAGAAAAAATAGAAGCATTAAACAAAGTATTTTCTTTAACTTTCGATATACATGACTTTTTATCTTTCCAAGTAGAATTAAAATCACTCAGTATTAAATCTATGTTAGATGAAAAAGAAGAAAGTACAAATGAAGATATAAAACTAATAAAAATGGTAGATGAAGACGGAAATGTAAAAGACATTTCAGAAGATATAAAAGAAATTCTTTCTTCTGTACTTCCTAATTTAAGTAAGAAAGGGGATAAAAAAGACAAAGACTCTTTTATAGTTAAGAAAATTTTTAATAGTTCTAAATGTTCTACAACTCTTAAAACTTTTGACTCAGAAGAAGAAGCAGAAGAATTTATTGAAGAAATTGCAGAACAATATCCTGAAATTCTCAATACTTGTAGTTTTGTAATTGAAAATAAAAATAATCCTGATATATTAAAAGTCTTTAAAAAGTAGTTAAAACATTTACCCACGAAAAAAGAAAGTTGAAAAGTGAAAATTCTAATTCTTGTAACTCTTATACTGTTTATTTATTATTTAGGTGATAAAAGAACCTACATTTTCAACACTAATACACCACCTACAAATGTACCAAAAGAACCACCAAGAAACGACGGTAACTAACTTATATCATTGTATAATATATCTAATATGTGATAAGATAAGGAAATAATTAAAAGGGAATAGAATGTCTAAAAATAAAGGTTTTGCTTTCTTAAATCCTGATAGCGAAGAAGGGAAAGAATATTTTAAAATCATAAAAGAATACCTTGAATGTTACTCAGATAAATTTTGGAAAGAATACTTTGATAAAAAGGAAGGAATAAATGGAACAAATAACAACAGAACAATGGAATAAATTAAAACAAAAAAGAAAGAAACACCATAATAAAATAAAAAGACTTAGAAAATTACAAAAGTTAGCAAGAAAAAGAAACAGAGGAAATAAATGACATTCAATGAAATATATAAATTTTTTGAAAAAGAATATGTAAAGCACTTAGACAAGCAAGTAGAGAAATATTGGAATATTTATCATTTCAATATGGAACCGAATCATCAATCACACAATAATGAGGGTGATGCTTTTAAGCATTGTTATATGTCCTGCGAATTTGCTTTATGGTTCGGTCAACTTATTGCAAAGAAAATAGGTGATAAAAGAGAAAAAGATAATCCTTACAACATAGAAGCAGAAATGAGAATGGACTTACATAATAACTCTATTGGCAGAGAAATAGCAAAAGGCATTAAAAAGAAATATGTATTCTGGTTTCTGAGAATAGATGTTGATGATATAATAGCAGAACGAGTTATGGATAAAATGAGAAACGGATATTTAATTACTAAACCAGAGTAAAAGAGAGGAAATGAATTATTTTATTAAAGTAAATTCTCAAAATTTAATAGGTAAATTTATTCGTGTTAGCACTCCTTACAGGGATAAACTATGGCAAGGGATAATTACAGATGTTATTTATTCTTTAGTTATACCTACAGATGAACAAATGACTATTATGTATGGTGAAGATTGGAAGGATAAACCTTGTAAGAAGGCTCAAAAAGCTTTAGATTTTGACAGAGTTAAGTTTATTGATGAATTTACAGGAAATCCTATTGTTATGCCTTTAAATCCTCATAATTCTACGATGGTTTGGGAATTAGATTTAAAGTAATTGTTAAATAAGGAGTATAAAACAATGAATATTATTTATTTTTGTGAAAAATGTGGTGAGAAGCCAGAGCCGACTAATAAAGGAAAGAACTTTGATACTATTCCTGCAATATGTCCTAAATGCGGAGGTAAGATAACAATGAAACTTGAAAGGAAGAAGAAATGAGATTTGAATATGAACCATATTGGGATGATGTAAGACCGTATCCTGCTTATTACTTCATGGCTTGTTATTTACCACTAAAGGAATGGAATGAGGTAATTAAAAGTTTCAAGGGATATAATAAAGGTTTAGCACCAAGAATTTTTTGTGTTGCTGATATTGAAAAGTTAGGGAAACTTGATGACTATGAATATAATAAGTTATTAGAGTTCTTTTCTAAAGGGGGAACATATATAGAAGTATTCCATGAAGAGGAAGAAATGTATTAGGAAGGGGATATGATGAGCGAAATAGAAAAGATGTATGAAAATGCAGGAATTGAAAAAGAAAAGAAACAACAATGTGTTCAGTCTTATAAAACCGAAAATGGTATTGGTATTTGTATAGATTTTAATAAACGAGATGATTATCTATATTTTTATCCCCCATTCACCGCAGAGAAACAGTTGGAGTTGATTAAGTGGCTAATGAATAAATCATTTAGTTATTCAACAGTAGAGGATAAAGATGGTGTTAAATATTGGTTCGAAATCGATTATGAAACATCTTCACATGGCTTTAAAAGCTTTGAAGAAACTATTGCTGACACTATTAATGAAATGTGGCAAAACTTAACAGAAGAAGAACACAAACAGATAAAAAATATTTTAGAATCAGAGGTAAGAGAATGAATTTAGAAAAAGCAAAGCAAGTAAGAATTAATGTAGAAAAGATGTATAGACCTTATATAAAGGAGTAGTAAATGCTAACACAAGAAGAACCAATAGTATTTGAATTAAAGAAAGACTTATTTGTAAAAGATACAGTTGAAGCAATAGTTGACTATATTGAAAATAACTTGAAATTAGATGTTTCTGTTAAGGAAATTGGAATAGATATTGCTAATGAATTATTGAGAAAGTTTTATTATGGAAAGGAATAACCATTGGATATTTATAGGTAATGTTGTAGATGTACAAGAAAATAATATTGTAGTAAACTTGATAGAACCATATACTAATAAAACAGTTTACAAGTTAATCCCTAAAGATAAGATAAATTTTAATGTTAAAGAAGATGAATATATAAAAATAGAAGTGGTTACAGATGAAAAAGATAATTTAATTGGAGATTATAAAATTTCTTCTTATGACGTTAAAATTAGTAAACAAGAACGAATGAAAGTATTAAATGAAATAGAAAACAGAAAAAGTAGAAATGATATTATTTAAAGGAGTAGTAAATGACCAGAGGATATAGTTCGGATTGTCATACATTTTACATAGTTTATTATAAAGACGAGGATAAATTTACAAATAGTATATTTTTAAGAGAAAGAGATGCAATAAATTATTGTAATAGACATAATTATTCTAATTACAGTTATATGAAAGTAGAAATGCCAACAGATTTTAAAAAATTAAAATTTGAAGGTGTAGACTATGCAAAAGTATATAAAGTGAGGTAATAATGAAATATAGAAAGAAACCGATAATAATAGAAGCTGTTCAATGGAATGGAGAAAATGTAGGAGATATAATGAACCTTGCTTACAGCACTTTTAGACCTTTAGAATTTGAACATAATGGATTTGTAAAAATAAATACTTTAGAAGGTGTCATGAAAGCTAGTGTAGGTGATTATATTATTAAAGGAGTAAAAGGTGAAATCTATCCTTGTAAACCTGATATTTTTGAACAAACTTATGAATTAGTTGAGGATGCTATGACAAATTATTTTGTGAGCTATGCTTTTAAGAGCAATTCTTCTATGTTAGGGTTTGGTTGTTGTGTAATTAGTTTAGATAAATTTGATTTACAAGAATTAAAGAATAAAGTAGAAAGTGGTATTAATAATCAAGAAAATTATGAAATTATACCTCTCTGTATAACAAAATTAAAAGATTTAATGTAAAGGTGACTTATGTATAAGAGAAATGATTTAGTAGAAGTAAGGCTATATAATAAAGATAAAGAAAGAAAAGAACAGTTACTTAAAGAAATAAGAGTCTTAAATAAAGAGAATTATGCTTTAGAATATAATTGTAGAGAATTTGAAAGACTTTTAAAAGAAATAAAAGACTACCCAGATACGAATCTTGATATTGACGGAAGAACTTATGCTCCTGTAAAACTTTTAAGTAATAGAATGGTGCTCAAAATAATTGATGTACTTTATGGAAAATATTAATGAGGTGCTAAATGATTGACAGAGATGAAACAATAGACGAATTACTACAAGTACAGTATCTTCTTTCAGACACTTGTAAAAAGTATGAAAGAGCACTAGAAGAAATTAAAACTATTGTATCTGGGAATTATGAAATTCTTGATCCGTTAGCAAAACAACAAATTCAAAAAATAGTTAGTGAAGCACTAGAGGAAGAATAAAATGAAATGCGAAGACTGTAAACATGAACATGGTTATTTTGAAGAATACTGTGATGAAGAAGGTAATTTTGATACTTTTTATTCATGGAAATGTGAATTAGAAGGTTATTGTGCTCCTTTGTGTGAAGATGATGAATGTGATAAATATGAAAAGGATGGAGAATGAATATTGATAAATGTAAAACTTGTAAAAATTTTGATTCTTTCTTTTATAGTTGTAATTTATATTCTAAAGAAATTTATTTAGACGAAGGTGAACTTAATTTAGTACCTATTAATATAAAAGAAGTAAAAAAGAATGAATGCAAATACGAGAATAAAAAGGTATAATTTATGATAGACTTAAACAAAATGAAAAGTAATAATGAAAAAGAAGTAAGAGTAATTTCTCTTGAAGAATTTGAGAAGTTGAATAAAGAACTTGACTTATGCTTTAATATAGATAAGACAAGATGTACTGATGAAGCAGAAGAATACATTCAGCATGTTATTTCAAATATAAACGATAAACTTGAAAGAACAATAAATAAAGAACAGTACATACAATATGAACTTGAAAAAGCAGAGAAAATTGAAATTTATACAAAGCGAAAATTTACATTAAAAAGTTGTTTTATTTTAGAAAGCATTGAAAGCTATTTAGAAGATACTTTTGGCTATGATTCTTACGAACAAGATTCTCTTGAAAATAGGATAGGATACGAAATTTTTGATGAAGCATGTGAAAAGTTTAATAAAGTATTTAGAGATTCTTTTTATGTAACAGGAAAACTACAAGACTTCTACTTAAATCTAAGACCAGAATTAGAAAAAGAATTAAAGGAATATGAAATATGCTAGACATAGTTATAATACAAATAATTTTTGCTATCTTAATTATTCTTTTCACTTTAATCCCTTGTAATGTTATGATTCAAAAATTAGAACATATAAGTATAATTTTAGATAAAATTACAAAGGAAAAATCAAATGATAAATAAAAATCTCTTAAAAATATTTTATGAAACTTACGATATACCACCAATAGACAGACCAAAATATTTTAATTTCTATGATATTATTAACGATAGATGCTATCCAAAGTTTACACAAGAAAGGTTTCTTAAAATTTTAGAAGTTTTATGGAAAGAACAGATAGACATGAATTTTGATAATGACTGTGACTTGGAACAATTAATTGAGTATAGAAATCAGTCATTTGAAGAAAGGGTAGTTGAATGGCTTAAAAAAAGTGGAATTTATTTAGATATAGATAAACAAAATCATTTAGAATATTACATAAAAGAAATTTTCAAGGAGAATTAAAAAAAATGGCAAAAATAGTTAATTTAGGTTCAATAATTGAATCAAACACAGAAAAAGTAAAAATTTTAGTAAAATCAAAAGAAGAACTACAAAAATTGTTAGAAGAATACTGTTTAGCTAATAAAGACAAATTTTCAGAAGAAGGAATATGTAGTGAAAAACATATTAGAAAAACAGAAAGTCATAGATATAATTTATTTGCAGGGAAAGAATTAGAAGCAGAAAAAGTTTATTATGAAGAAAATTATACCTCTGAGTTTGCTTTTGACTATAGAGTAAAATACATAGAATCTGATGGATCTCATTCAATATTTCCTATATTCCCAAATGAAATAGTAAAAGAATTAAAGGAATATGAAAAATGATAGACATAAGTAAAATAAATAAAGGTTACACGTCACTTGAAATAGACAAAGTAGTAGAAAGAGGGAATAAATTAATTTTCTACTATAAAGAACGGTGGAATAAAAATTATAAAACTCTCCCTTTAGATATATGTGGAGAATACATTATTGCTGACTTTAAAGGTTATAATCCTGTTTATATTAAATGTAAAAAAGAAGACTTAATATCTGAAATAAATAAATTAGAATGTGGCTTTGCTACTTTATTTACTCAATATGAATTTATTAGAAAAAGAAAAGCTGAAGAAAAGAAAGCTCTTAAAGATAAAGAAAGAAAAGAACAGTTACTCAAAATAGTAAAAATAGGTGATATTGTAGAAAGAATTGGTAAAACACCTAATCTTAGAATGTCTAAAATTTTAGTACAAGAAATTACAGACTATGGTGTAAGTGGTTTTTATTTAAGGCATGATGGCAGTAGGTCTGGTGAATACACTTGTGTTTCATGGAAGTATATTAAAAGAAAGGTTTAATAAAAATGACAGAAGAAATAAATAAAGGTTGTGAATTTCAAAGCAATTGCATAGAGTACAAAGATATTAGCTATTTAAAAATTATGCCAATTTGTGCAATACACGAACTATCAATAGCTTGCCACGATAAAGTAAATAAATGCAAATATTACAAACTTTACAAGCAACTCAAACGCTTAGAGCAAGAAAACAAAGAATTAAAAGAAAGGTTTAATAAAAATGACAGTACAAGAAAAGGGAATATTTTATAAAGGTTCAAACTTCTATGTTATGGAAGACGGTACTATTGTTGGTGAACCAAATTTAAGAGGTGCAATTTGGGAAATGGCTCTTGCATTAAAAGGTCAGTCAGACATAAAAGAATTTCTTGAAGAATGGAGTTCATGTTCAAACAGATGTACTGCATTTCCGTACTATTGGACTATTGCAGATGAACGTGAACAATACATTAATTCTGTCAGAGGAGAGTATGTTTATGACCCTCAGAATGCAGAAATAAGAAACATTAAAAACATTTTAGAAGAAATGAATGAGAATAGAGATATCGACCTCCCAGATGACTTAACTTTTGAAGAATTAGTTGACTCAATAAGCGATATTTGTGAAGAGGACTTAGTAGAAGAACTTCTGAAAAAGTACACAGGAGAACTTTCCTTAAATCGTTATACTCAAGAATGGGAAACTTACTATGAGGGTATTTTCTTTACAGAAGAAGATGCAAAGGAATATTTAGAATCGTGTAAAAATCATCATTTTGGTCCTAACCCAAGAGTGTATTTAGAATCTTTTAATAAATGGGGAAGACATTCAAGAACAGAAGAGTTTTTACAAAAGTTGTTTAATTTCTTTAATGTTCCTGTACCACCAGAATTATATTATGAAAAAGAGAAAAAGTAAATGGTAAAGAAAACTCCTGATGAACCTATAATAAGAGAAAGAAACCTTATTACTTATAAAGAGTATTATGGTAGAAAACATTTCATGCAAGACTTCTTTTTAAGTGTAGCTAAAAGTCTTTCTCATTATTACAGTCCTGAATATTATAAGAAAGTTTCTCCTTGTTTAAAAGATAAAAGGATAGAAATATTAAACCCAGAATTATTCTTTCATTATATATTTCCTGTAGAAGCCTTTGACTATTTTGCTTTTAAACAAGCAACTTCTCTCAAAGTTTATATGCAGAAGTTAATCATGGAACTTAAGAAAATTCTTAATTATGGGGCTTCTTATATTCCTCTTTATTCTTTATTTATTAATCTTGCTTTTGTGTTAGAAGAAGGAATTAACACTATTGAAGAAGTTAGAGAATTCATGGATACACTCTTATTAGTTGTTTCAGATACGGAAAGAAAAAATCCTATACATATTCGTATCTTTGACTCTAATACACTTAGTAAAATATCTAATGTATCTTTTAAGTACTATAAAGAAGTTATAAATATTTATCTCCAAAGTTACTATAAGCAAGTAGTACAAGTGAAATCAGGTTATTTAAGGAGTCCTTCTTTTGAGGTTATTAAATCTGTATTCCATTCAGTTGAAGAACTTTATATTCAGTACTTATATTTAGTATTCGGTTTACCAACAGAAGATATTAGAGAATTCGTATATTCTTTTATTAATGTGGATCCTACTTCCTCTGAATTATTAGTAGGGTTAGAAATTTTAAAAAGTAAAAGTTCTTGTAAAGACGTTAATTTAGACGAGGTTATTCAAGAATTAATTAAATTAAAAGAAAATACGTTCTACACTCAATATAAAGAACAAGAGCCTTGGGAAAATTATATTAGTAATTACTTTAAAAAATTAGGAAAACGAGATACTTTTAGAATGAAAACTGTATATACAGATTCTCGTTTCTTTTTAGAACACACTCCTCTTGCTTCCTCTACTTTTATTATTAACTGTAAAGACGAACCTACAATTAGTCAACTTGACGAGTATATAGAAATGTGTTTGTGTATTAATAATACACGAAATAAAAGTTTTATGAAACAAAGCGTTAAACCTGTAGGAACTAAAATAATATTGAAAGACGTACAAACTCCCTCTAGTATTCTTACAAGTTTCTTACAATCAAAAGAAATAGAAATATTTAACAGAAACTTTAATACTGTAAACTTTGAAATAAATTATTATCCTAGTATTTTCAAGAAAAGCAAATTCTTTACTCCTGAAAAAACAGATTCTTTCTACTTATCAAGTGACTCACACTTTAACCCTTTGAAAAGAAAGAAATCAAGTATTCTTGTAAATAAATATACAAAATATTTTAATATATTTTGCGGGGATGCTTCTAATAATCCTCAAGAATCAGTTAATTGGTTAAAGAACTCTTTAAAATATGGTGTTTTTACTAATGGTGAATCTTTTAGTCTTAACTCTAATTCTACTTTACAAGATAATATAAATTTACTTAGGAAAGAATTTCCGTTAAATTCCTCTTTAAAATACTTAAATAATAATTGTGTTGAAATTAACGGTGTTATCTTTATAGGAAGTTGCTTATATACAGACTTTAACTGCTCCCCTGACTTAGATAAAGAAGAAGTATTAAAGTACGCAAGAAAAAATATGCCTGAATTCTCTTGTACTACCGTTAATAGTATTAATGGTAAAACAAGGTTGTTAGATCCACTTGACTATATAGACTACTTTAATAATAGTATTAGTTATATTCAAGAAAAATTAATAGAGCACTTACATGACCAAGTTGTTATAATATCTCACTTTGCTCCTTTCCCTTATTCTTATGAAGAAAAAAAATTTATTAAAAATACGTATAAAACCCCAAATTACTGTAACGACTTATCAGAATTATTTAAAAAATTTAAAAATATAAGAATGTGGTGTCATGGTCATATACATAATGGTACTCGTTATGTATATAAAAATACTCTTGTAGTAAGTTCTCCACTAAATACTAAAGAAGACCTTAAATTAATAAGAGGGTTTGTAAGACCTTTTGAATATCTTAAAAACAATGAACCTTGGGAAAATCTTATAGCAAGTCATACAGCATTTTATAAATAAAAAATAATTAAATTTTCATATTAGGAAAAGGAAAATTTTTTATGTGGAAATTTATCGTTGCTAGAATTGTAGAATATTTTTCATACATGATGACAAAGGAATTCATTAGAAAGTGTAAAGTTGCTTTAAAGAAAGCATTAAAAGCCTTTGTTAAAATGTTATGGCAAGAATTAAAAGATGAAATTAGGAAACAAGTTGTAATTGGTATTATGAAAGCCCAAGAATATTGTTTATCTGAAGAAGCAAGAATACATGAAGAATTTGTTCTTGACTATGTTATGAGACATATTAATCTTCCAGTAGTTTTAAAACCCTTTAGAGGGTTAATAAGAAGCTTATTAAAAAGTAAGTTAGAAAGGTTAATACATTCATTACTTTTTAAAAATGCAAAAGTACAAGGTTTACTAAAATTAGAGGAGTAACTTTTATATTACTCCTCTTTTCTTAATCTTAACTATTTAACCATTCATCAGTAAATTCATCTTCTTTGCATTCTGCAAATTTTCTAATTTCTTTTATAGTTCTCATTAAGTGTTTTATTTTTCTTCTTGATTCATCAGCATTCAACATATCTCTTAGCATTCTTATTTTGTTTCTCAAATCTAAAATAATACTTATACTTGTATCTTCAGGATCTTGTGTTCCTCTAATAGTATTTTTTAATTCTTCCTTGTCTTCTACACAAGTTAAATCAATACCAAAAGATTCAATAGCGTTAAAATTTTTCATAAATACTCCCCTTTCTACTTTACTAACACTTATAAATTAAATACTTTGTCATAATAAAGTATATTTTCTTCTTTTTGTTGTATATAATGTTTAATGTCTCTTATAACTTCAAATAACTTTCTATTTTTATCTTTCAGAATAGAGGGTTCTTTTTGTTCACTTATGTAATTTGTTAGTCTGTTTATTCTGTCTCTTAAATCTAAAATTATTTCTGAAGCTATATCTAAACCTTTATTATTTATAATTGCTTTCATCTCTTCAATATCAGAAATATTACTTAAATTAAGTCCGCATGAAATCAAAGATTCTTTTTCTTGTGTGTTAACTGCCATATTAGTCCTTTCCTTATTCTTTTCTTGAATAATCCTGTAAATATCTTCATCAAAATAGTCATAATAACCATTAGGTAATTCGATCACTTTTATTTTACCTATTTTTACCCACTGAGTAAGTGTTGGTCTTGTTATTCCTAATAATCTTAAAACTTCTTTTGCTTTCATACTTCTATTTTAACACCTTTAATACAAAAATTAAATACTTTTAATACTTTACTTTACAAAATTTAACACTTTTAATTGTTTATTTATAATTTCCTTATTTCTCTAACATTTCTCTTATTTTACTTTCATTAGTCATTCCTGTAATTCTTCCTACTTCTTTGTCATCTTTTAAAAATATAAGTGTAGGTGTAGAGCATACATTCCATTTATCTGTATTTTCTGTATCTTCTATTGCATTTATAGGAACTACTTCTATTCCTTCTATCTTATCAAGTATTTTTCCTACTGCTTTACATGGCATACAAGTATCTGTGTAAAATTTTAAAATTTTCATCTTTATTATTCCTCATATTCATAATTTTTTAAAATATCTACTACTGTTGAAATAACTCTTGGTATTCCAGTTTTTATTTCCTCTACTTTTTGTATGGAAGTTATATCGTCTTTTTCAACTAACATTAAACCATTCCCTTTGAAAAAAGTATTAGATACAAGTGTAACACCTTCTAAAATATACTCTTTATTTGTATCTAAATTAATTACTTTTCCTCTTGTTTTAATCATTCAATTCTCCTTTTTCGTTAAAAATTAGACAATTTACATAACTAGGTTTAGTCACATTCCCAACACTCAATACATCTTGCTTCATAAGCTTCCTCAGCACCAATCAAGACTAACGGAGAATCTTTACTTGCAGGTTCTCCATTTATTAATCTTTGAGAATGTGTTGCATTATCTTTATGACATTTCATACATATTGCTGTTAATTTATCTACTGTTGTTGCATAACACATAAGTTGTGGCATATATCCAAAAGGTTCACCTTTAAAATCTAAATCTAATCCACACCCTATAATTCTCTTAGTCTTTATTAAAGTCTTTATTACTTCTAATATTCCTTCATCAAAGAACTGCATTTCATCTATTGCTATTACTTCTGTACTTTCTTTTACATGCTTTAAAATATCTTTTGCTTCTTTTATTTTTATTGTCTTAAATGTACTTCCGTTTCTTGACTTTATTATTTCACCTTTAGCTCTATCATCTATTACAGGTGAAAATACTAATATATCTTGTCCTGCTATTACACATCTTTTTATACGTCTTATAAGTTCTTCTGTCTTACCACAACTCATAGGACCAGTTATTAATTCAAATCTTCCCACTTTTATTTCTTACCATATTAAGTATCTACTTACAGAATAATAACAGAAAAAAACATAATAAGCAAGTACAATTTATTAAATTATATATCATAAAGTATAAAACAATATAAGCAACTATTAAATGTAATAAACATTTACAAAGTAATCTAAAAGTATTTACAAAATTTTAATTATAATTTATAATATTATTAGGAAAGAAATTATTATATAATGTATAAAGTTTATAAGATACAAATTAAAGAAAATGACTATTTAAAAGACATTACAACAATGTCTAATAATCTTTATAATGTTGCATTATATAATGTAAGACAACATTTCTTTAATCATAAAACATATCTTAATTACTTTAATAATTATCCTATATGTAAAGAAAATGAAAATTATAAAGGTATGCCTTCCCAAGCAGCACAACAGGTTCTTAAACAAGTAGATAATTCTTTTAAATCTTTCTTTCAGGCATTAAAGGATTATAAGAAATATCCGAATAAATACAAGACTTGTCCTAAAATCCCACGATATAAAGAAAAAGGTTCAAAAAGTGTTGTAACTATACCTTCTCAAACAATTTACAGAAAAGATAATTATATTCAATTTCCTAAAACAAAATTTAAAGTATTTTTAGGTGAACTTAAAATAGATAAAATAATTGAAGTTAAAATTAAACCTTATAATAAATATTATGAAATTTGTATAACTTATGAACAGGAGGATTTAAAACGTGTAGAAAAGAATGAAAATTATATTGGTATTGATTTAGGTGTAAATAACTTCATAACTGTTTCAAACAATATTGGTAAAAGACCTTTTATTGTTAAAGGTGGAATTATTAAAAATATGAATCAATATTATAACAAGAAAAAAGCAATGCTTATGTCTTTTATTGGTGATAAAGGAGTATCAAACAGAATACATAAACTTTCAAGAAAAAGAAATAATAAAATTATGTTCTACTTACATAATGTTTCAAGACATTTGATTAACTATTGTATTAATAACAATGTTTCAAATATTATTATTGGTTACAATAAAGAATGGAAGCAAGAAGTAAACACAGGGAAACGAAATAATCAAAATTTTGTTTCTATACCTTTTAACACATTCATTAATCAAATTAAATATAAGGCAGATGAAGTAGGAATAACTGTTATTTTAAATGAAGAAAGTTATACAAGTAAGTGTGATGCTTTAGCATTAGAAGATTTAAAGCATAAAGAGCAATATTTCGGTAGCAGAGTAAAAAGAGGACTATTTAAAAGTAGAACAAAAGAGATACTTAATGCTGATGTAAATGGTTCTCTGAATATACTTAGAAAAGTAATTGGGAATGACTTTGTAAGTTTACTCAATAGAGGGTTAGTTAAAAACCCATTCATAGTAAAATATGATAAAGAGTTTGTATATTAGTTTATATTTTTATATAAAATTTTATAAAACTCATTTAATAATACAGAATTTACTAAAAAATAAGAAGGAATTTATTTTATGGAAAAATTAGTAGAAATCATGTTAAATGAAGGTCTTAATGACGAAACTATTGTTAATGTCTTAAAAGTATTAGTTAATGAAGATGCAGGAGAAGTTGATAAAAAAGCTTCATTACTTGCTAAAGTTACAAAAGAATTAAATGACGGAAAGGCTACTGGTACAAGAAAAGCAGCATTAGAACAAGTTAAAAGTATGCTGACGAAGAAAGAAGAAAAGAAACCTGCAACTGTTTCTGAATCATGCTTTAATGACATTATTAGTATTGTTGAAAAATATGTAGTAAGTATACACCACAATAAAACAGGAAATTCTCATTTTCTTGCTAAATCTCCAGAAGAAGCACAAAAATTTATTAAAAAGTTAAAACTTGACTATAAAAATGGAGACTCTTATTATATTCATGGAGGACATAATACTACTGGAATAGAAGGACTTCATTCGTACGGTGGAGATAAAGGTTATTGGGGAAGAGAAGCTAGTGGAGATACTTTAACTAAAGGAGCTAAATTCGATAAACCCTCTTCTCAAGAGTATAAAAATAAAGTAGCTTCTTATAGAAAAGATATATAAATATTAATTAATATATACTTAAGTAACCTTCCAAAGATTCTTAACAATTAAAATTAAAAATGTTAATACCTTTGAAGGTTATTTTTTCTCTAAAAATTCTTTCAACTTTGTAATTCTTGGTTTATAACTGTTATTTTCAATACAGTGGTCAACTAAATAAGGTTTAGTTAAAATATAAACTTTTTTCTTTCCTCTACTTACTGCCGTATATAATAATCTTCTTATAAACAAGAAATCATTAGTTGCAGTATCATCAAGAATTACAAAACATACTTTATATTCACTACCTTGTGAAGCATGAACTGTTGAACAGTAAGATAAAGTTAATTCATCTATATCAGTAGAATCATAACTTATTTTCTTGTTTCCATAATCTACTATTATGTCCTCATCTTCTGTTTCTTCTACAATTACCCCTACTTCACCATTATACACATCCTTCTTATAATTATTTTGTGTATGTCTTACTCTATCACCCATTCTATAAGGCTCTATGAGTTCTTTTCCAGTCTTGTTATAAACACCTTGTAAAATTACATTCAAGTTATTCATACCTAATTCACCTCTTTTGTAAGGTGTAATTACTTGTACTTCACTTAGTCCATAATTATTTACTTCCTCTAAGTACTTCTTTACAAGGAACTCTCTTAGTTCATCACCAGTACCAAACTCTTCATAATGAAAATCTTTCAATTCTACTGGATCAAACACAATTCCCTTGTTTATATCATTACAATATTTTATTATATTACTATCATCTTTCTGTCTCATTACTTCTGTAAGTTGTGAAGTAACTACTTTATTAGAATCAATTAAATCCCCTAATACGTTTCCTGCCTGTACTGAAGGAAGTTGGTTATTATCCCCTACAAGAAGTATTCTTGAAGTCAAAGTCATTCTGTTAAGTAAGTGGTTAAAAAGTATAATATCCATCATACTTGCTTCATCTACAAGAAAAACAGCATTCTCGAAAGAACCTTTATTCATTATATTTCCGTCACTTTGCATTCCAAGAAACTTGTGTATAGTTTGTGCTATACCACCAGTACATTCTTCTAATCTTCTACATGCTTTAGCTGTAGGGGAAAGAAGTTCAACATTAAAACCACATCTTTCATATATTCTGTATAAAGCTTTTGAAATTGTGGATTTACCTGAATTATGCACTACAATACCATTTGCTACAAAATTATGGTCTTTATAACAACAAATGTCATAAGTATCTTCTATACCTACATATTCTACAGAAACAACTTTTGCATACTCAGGAACACCATGTTCAAAATTTTTATAAGCATTTTTAGAGTGTAGCTTTAAGTGTTTCATTCTTTCTATTTTTACTAAATTATTTATATTGTTATTTTTATGGTCTCCATCTATATGGTGTATATGATATTTCTTTGGATCAACAAATTTCATATTATTTGGTTGTTTACAATTATAGCAAAATTCCTCAAGAGTAATATTATTTATATGAGCTTCATATATAGCCCTGTGCTCTTCTATTCTAAAATTTTTATATTTACTATTACGTGAGCTGTGATCTACAGCATAAGGGTGGAATTTTCCTACTGTTACTAGTTTATCTATTGTCTTTTTGGTTTCTTTTTTTACTTCTTTTCTTTTATGTTTTTCCATTGTGTCTATCATAACATAATCGTTTACTGTTAATTTTATTAACTCCTTAAATCCTTCTTTAGTCATTATTTTGTGTTCAGGGGTAGCTTTTAAAGTTTTTCCGTCTTCTAAAGTTAATAAATAAACTTCTTTTTTTCCACTATAAACAATATCTTGTACTTCATTTAATTTAACTCTATCTTGTTCTTTTATATAACTTCTAACTTTTGTAATTATACTTTTATCCCATCCTCTTTTTCTAATTCCTTCTTTAGTATATTCTGTTTTCCATGAAATATACATATCTTCTATAGTATCTTTTCTTCCACCTGAAGCTCTGTTATAACTAATAATAGAATCCCCAGTAATACATCCCGCACTGCCTGTCAATACTGCTACATTACTGTTTAAACATCTATATATTGCTTCTTTTTGTTGTTCATTCAATTCAAAAGGGAAGTTCTTTATTTCTTCTTCTACTATATAATCTTTTATTTTATCTCCTTTTATTCCTAATGTATTAAGAGATAAAACTTTCTCAGATATATTTTTCTCTATATCTAAATATTCTTTATAATAAATTAAACCTTTATCTTTATCTATATAAATTTTATTTTCATCTTCTAATGTAAGAAGTAACTTCTTAAAGAAATCATCACCTTCATTCAATCCAAGTAAGTTATAAAATTTACTTTGTAATAAAGACATTTTACAACCTGTAGAACCTTCCAGCATTACAAGTTGCTTTAAAGCATATAAAAGTCCTACTTCTAATCTTCTTTTACCTTGTGGATCACCATTACATTTTAAGTATATTTCATCTACTTGCTTAAAACTTATTATCTGTGATATTTCTAATATTTTAAAGGGATCCTCTTTTATTATATCTAATGCTTCATCACCAAGTTCTTCATGAAGTTTATTAATAATGTAGTAAGAAAGTCCTACCTCTGTACCAAATTTCACTAAATCTTCAATACTTTTATAATATTCTACACTATCCTTTACTTTCTGTACTGTCTTACTTCCTATCCCATTTATTTTTATTAATTCATCAGGATTATTAAGAACAACATCTACTGCTTTTTCTTTAAACATTTCATAAATCTTTTTAGCATTTTGCATAGAAATACCTTTAATAACACTTTTAGCTAAAAAGTTTATAACACTCTCTTTATTTTTTAAATCTTGTATTACTTTTAAAAAAGTTATTTGTACTTGTTTTCCATATTTAGGGTTATTTACTATATTTCCTGTAACTTCTATCTCGCAACCTTCAAAGACACCTTCAAAGTTACCAGACATTCCAATACTTCCAAATTCATTCATCAAAGAATATTCTAAATCACCTAAAGAATCAATAGGGGAAGTACCTAAAGCACCCCATTTACTATCTTTATTATAGAAAATAATTTTATCAACTCTAAACTTCTTATTTCTTATTTCGTTCATTCTTTTAACCTAAAACCACTACTTTAAGAAATATTCTATCAGAATTTTATATTTTATACAATGTTATTCTTAATAAGGTTTGTAATTTTTTATTCTGTCAAAAATAAATTCTAAAGTCCTTATGTAATGTTTATTATCACAGTTACAAGGCTCTTTTTCAAAACAATTATAACAAAAAGTTATATAATTTTCTTTATTAAATTCTTCATACATTTTAAAAGTCACCTAATATTTCCCACATCTTCTTGTTGAAGTAGTGTTGGTAAGTATCAACAAACCATGCTTCAACATTAGCTTTTATAGGGTTCATCTTATGCTTCTTTAATATTTCTCTAAACACTAAAGAAGTTAATCTTCTATATTCATCTACATATAAAGTTTCTTCTAATATTTCAGAAAAAATCTTTTTCTTATATTGCAACATATAATCATGCACCATAGAAGCTATTACATAATCATTATCTCTACTGGAGCCTAACCACCAAAAACATCTCGGTAAATCAGCCCCATTCCACTTAAATCCTTCATAAATGTTAAAAGTAAATTCTCTTTCAGTAGTTTTTACTGTTACATCTACTGCCTTCTCTAAACGAAAAGGAAACTTTTTCTTATCAAAAGTTTCTTCTTCGGAATCATTAGCCTTTAAAGTTCTTATCTTTATATCTAAAGGAGTATATGAAAATGTAATATCTATTATATGCTCTTTAACGGTCATCTAACTTATCTCTTAATTCCCTAAGATCTTCATGAATTTCATCTAACTTTTTTTCATGCGACTCTGATCTTTCTTCCAATTTAAAAATTCTTACAATAAGGTTGTTATGTTTATCTTGCTTCTCTTCTAAGCGTTTCAACTGTCTTTCAATATAATGAAGAGCTGCTGCTAAACCACCTATATATACACCACCTGCTAGAACATTAATAACAATTAAAATAAGGACTTCTGTCGTTATATTCATTTTGCCTTTCCTTTGAACAATCTACTAACAAAAACTTTTTTAAATATTTCAATAACCATCATTATTTTATTCAACTTAGAGTATTTCTTTATAACACATAATTCCAACCCTAATAACAGGTCTTTATAATCAATATCAGTAAATTTATATTTCTCTTTAATATCTCTTTTAGAATTTAAAATATAATCTTTTAACAAAGTAAAGCAATTTATTTTTGTATCTTTAACATAATTTTCTTTTAACCTATTATAACAATATTTACTTGGAATTGTGAAAACTAGTGTTTTTATTTTATCTTTTAACTTAACAAGAATTTCAAAGGAAGCAGGAAATAATAAAGTGTGTGACACTTTATTTATTTTCAATCTGTCTATTTCATAGAAATCAAGGACTTCCACTATTTCTTACTTTCTTTATTAAATGTTCTAACTACAATTATAATTTAATAAATTTTATAAGTGAAATATTGTATGGAAGTCCTTACTGTAAGTATCTTTAAGCAGTAAAAATTTCAAGTCCTTTACAAGAAGTTTGAAAACTGTCTATATGACACCAACCATACTTTGTAGAAGCAGGACTTTCCATTCTTCTTACTGCTTTTAGTTTACCTTCATTATATAAAATTTCTATATCCTTGTATAACTTCTTAATATCAGAACTATGTAAGTCAAATGCACGTGCTAATACGTGAGCAGAGCAATAAATTCCTTTAGCACTTGCAACTAATGGATCTTTATTACATCTTAAACCACATTGAGAAAAGGTTCCACCAAAAACCCAATCATTTATAGTTATAGAAGAATCATAAAATTCTCTAATAGTATCTAAATCCATAAGTAAATTTTCATCAAAGAACTTCCAACAAAATTCAGCACCATATTTTTTAAATACTTGCTGACTTACGAGTTCTTCTATTCTAAAGTGCTTACATTTATACATTACAATTCCATTTCTTTTATTTTATTGTAAAGTCTATCAACATTACTTTCTTCTGCTACAAGTAAATTCTCTTCATCATATTTTAATGCAGTTTTTTGTGAAGGTGAAACTTCTGGAATTACTGCTTTAAATTCTTTTCTATCTACAGGAGTTTCTGTTGCTGCTTCATGGTCATTTTTTACTTCTATATCTTCTTCTGATTCATTTAAACCTCTTGTTATTCTGGTTTGCATATAAAGTAAACCACTCATTTTGTCTAAGTGTTCTCCGATAGAATCAATAATAGAATTTACACCTCTTGAGTTAACTTTCATTTCTTTTAATTCTCTTCTTGTATCATCTATTAAACCCCATAAAGAAATAAAGTTTTCTCTGTCTTTACCTTCTTTTATATCAGGTATAAATTTAATAGCTTCTTCCATATATTTTTTACTTGCTAATGGAAGTTCTCTATTCCCCATTATTGCATTCTCTTTAAGGGAATCAATAAAGTCATCTATTCCGTCATGAACTAAGTCCATAAATAAATGTTTACTATAAGCATCCATTTCGCTACAAGTATAATGTATATCTTTTGCATAGTTAGCTATTGCCATTAATCTTTCTATAAGTTCATTTACTTCCATTTTATAAATTTCCTTTCTTTATACTTCACTAAAAGCATTATATGTTATTTTTTGCCTTGCATAAGGGAGAAATGTTAAATTACTTTTTAATCCCATACTTACTTTAAAAGCAGTTAATGTTGGATAAACATAGTTTCTTACAAAATTTGCAAAGTTAGAGAAGAATTCCGAAGTTACTAAATCCAAATCAATCTCTGTACTTATTGCAAAAGTATTTTCTGTTGTTACTGGGAAATTCTCAAACCACTGTGTAATTTCTATATTTTCTACTGCTAATGAAAAATCAGAGTAATCTATTATTCCGTTTAAAGGATTCTTAATTGTATTTCCAGTAGCATCTACTCCCATATAAATAGAACCCTCGTAAATTCCTAAATTTTTTGAGGAATTCACTGCAATCCAAGTTTCATAGTTATTTCCATCAGTAGATAATTGAAGGTCATATTCATATCCATCATAAGTTAATTTTAACCAATAGTCTTTATTTAATTGTATTGTCCTATTACTTCTTACTCTATTTGCTATATCCCATGTTTGTCTATTGGAACTTAAAGAGAGTATTAAGTTTCTATTATTATCTATTCCTATATACATTCCGTAATCTGAAACAGATATAATACACTGTTCTATTCCATCTTCAAAAGTTCTAAATTTTAAATTAAGTTCCATCTTATTTGTATTAGCAATAAAACCTTTGAAAATAACAAAGTCTTGAACACTAAAGTCACTTATAATTTTATTTCCTGTTACTTTTGGGTTTCCTATTACTTGAAAAACTAAAGCATTACTATCAGACTTCATTAAAGAAAGAACTAATTTTATACCTGCTTTAGAGCCTTTTAACTGGTGTATAGCCCCTATGACAGAAAGCAAAACTCTTATTCTTTCTTCATTTCCTCCCAATAAATCTAAAATATATTTATACCCACATTCTTCTAATATTGCTTCTATCTGAGAAATAGGTAAATCTAAAGGGTTCTTGTATTTATTCTGCATATTGTAATATGCTTGTGCTAACTTTTCACTTTCTTCATATTCAGTAGAAAGCATATAATCTAACAAAGGAATTAACTTTTCACCATAAAAAGGTGTATTAGCCCAATATTCAGGAAGGAAGTAGGAAGAAGAATAACCTAAAATACTCATACTATATATTATCCTTCTATTATACTCAAATCGTATTCGTAAGTAACATAACTATTCCAATCATATTTAATTTCAGTTATATTATCTACTAATTTCCACAATATTTGGTAATCTCTAGTTCCTCTTTCCTTTCCTATAAGAGTTAAATAATTTTCCCCTGGAATATCTGGGGTTACATTTATTGTAGTAATATTCAAAGCAGAGTTATAACTTACATTAGTTACACCAAAATTAGTGTAACCACCACTGTAAGTAGCGTAAATAGAATCACCTTCTCTAAAATAGAAATTTTGGTTTCCTGAAAGTATAAAATAATTACTTCCTTTACTTGTTATAGGATATTCAGAAACTTCAAAAGACGGATTTTCTATTGTACTTGTAGTACCTGTATAACTTACACATTCTAAAGAATATGTAGGAGAATTAGTGTTTACTGTTTCTCCTAGAGAATATTTGTGATAAGAATTCCAAATAGGAGCATCTACATAATCTTTTAATACCCAAACTATCCCACCGTCAGTTACAAAGTCACCTTTTGAAAGTGTTACTATTTCAGGCATTTGTTGACCGCTACTTTTTATAATATCCACGCATTTAAACATATAACCAGGACATGAATCAGTATATACATATTCATTTATACCAAAATTATAAGAAGTTTTCCATTTAGTAATATCTTCTATATTAGGAAGTCTTTTATAACATCTCCATATTAAACTTCCATCTTGTGTAATCATTCCTGTATCTATTCCTTTAAATCCTTCTATTTGCTCAGGAAGTACCCAAGAAGGTTCCGTTACACCAGACTGTCCTAATATTTGTACTGCTCTATATATATTTCCATTATATTCAATAGTATATCCTATTTGATAATTACTATTTATTTTTCTTTCTTGAACATCATACGATACTCTTGCATATCTTACATAAGATAATTTTTCTAATTCTCTTTCAAAATCAAAAGTATTAAAAGTAGAACCTAATTTATAATCGTGATAATTTCTTAAAATGTTATCTATATCTAACTGAATATCAGATATATTTTTATATTTTACTTTTAATGCAAGGTTAATTTGTAATTTTGCAACTGCTCTCCTTGGGTTTACTTTGTCTGGAAGAGGTGTTCCAAAATAATTTTCTTCCTCTAATACTTCTTCTATATCAGAACTTTCTTTTTCTGTTATTAAAGTTAAATCATCTTTTAAATAAGTTATTAATGTGTAAGTAGGTGTAAGAGTATCCCAATTTACTTGTTTTATTGAGGGAACTAAAGTTTTTATTCTCTTTGCATAATCAGCTTTAGACCTTATTAAACATTGTACATCATGACTTAAGGGAGCATTTACTTTAATATTATCAACATTCTGCATAGGTATATAAGTTGATATAGTTGAGTAATTTTCAACCTCTCCACAATCAAACATACTTGTTGTATAAGGTACTTGTGGTACATCTGCTAATTCTACATATCTTAAAGTTATTTCTGTATCAGTTCCATATTTATACTTAAAATCTGTTTCCGTATTCAAGTATAAAATATCTACTGAAAGGTATGGGTTTGTTCTTACTAAATATTTATCATTAACCATATCTCTCATTATTTTAGTAGTCGGAACTTCAATAACTCCTTCATCTGTACTCTCACCATTTGCTATATACAGAGCATAATCTTCTGATATACCAGTAGTAAATAATGAGAAAGGTTTAATAGCAGAAGTTCCAGGTGTAAAAGAAATTTCTTTTACTTTACCAATAACTGTTTCAATCTCTGTACTTTTACCTTCTTCCAAAGAAACATCATTTAATACTATAATATCATAATTATTTGAATAGTGCCCTATAACAGAAAGTCTGGGATATGTGTAATCTCTATTAGGGGTTATTTGTACTTTTCTTTTTAAATTAGAACCTCTAAAAACAGAATACTGTAAATTTACTGCTATTCCTATGTTAGAAGAAAGAGCATTTGCAGTAGAAAGGTAAGTTTCTCTACTTTGTCCTACAACTCTATAACTAATTGCAGAGAAAACATTAGAAAGTAATCTTATAAGGAAAGAACCTTCAGAGCCAGTTGTTAAATCTTTCCATCTCGTATTATTTTCCTGAGACTTAAAAAAATTAACTATACTATTATATACTGATGTTATTGATAAAGATTCTAAATTTAATGCCATTAAACCATTCCTATTTTAACACTCCAAGTAGGTAATTGTACTATTTCTCCTGTACTTCTAACTCTTATATACATTGTAGAATTTATGGTTTCATTTTCATAATCAGCAGAAAGTATATTTTTTATGACTTCTGCTCTCTGCTCAAAATACTTTATTTTATTTTCTACATAATCACCAATATTTCTAGCAGTTTCCTTAGTTAACGGTAAATGTATAAATTGTTTTATATTTAACCCATAACTTCTGAAATTAGGAATTTCACCCTCTTCTGTTGTTAAAAGTCTCCATACTGACTGTACTACTACTTTAGTATCTTCTAACATTAAAGAAGTAGAATTAGTAACAAAAGGATCTCTTACATTCAAATCTAAAAATATTGTACTCAAAATTCTTCCGTTCTTTCTACTTCTTTTCTTACTTCTTTATAATTTAATCAAGAAGAACATGAAAGGTAACTTACTATTATTAAAAACTTATAAATATTTATAAAATATTACAAATTTTAAAATATTTCTTATAAATTATGAAAAGATAATTATTTTATGTTATTATAAAAGTATATAAATATTATAAAGGTTTATAAATGAAAAAATATTATGGGATTAATGAATTTTCTAGTCTAATAAGTAAGACACCACAAACATTAAGAAATTGGGATAAATTAGGTGTTTTAAAACCTGCATACAAATCACAAAATGGCTATAGGTATTATTCAAATGAACAATTAAATCAAGTATTAGGTATAAAAATAGATAAGAAAGTAATTGGTTATTGTAGGGTTTCCTCTAAAAAGCAAGAAGGTGATTTGCAAAGACAAATTGAAAATATGAAAAATTACCTTATAGCCAAGGGTTATCAGTTTGAAATAATAACAGATATAGGTAGTGGAATTAATTATAATAAAAAAGGGTTGGATTTATTAATAGATAAGATTATTCAAGGAACTATAGAAAGAGTTGTAGTTTTACATAAAGATAGGTTACTCAGATTTGGTTTTGAATTAGTTGAAAATATAGCAAGAAAGTTTGGAACAATTATTGAGGTAGTTGATAATACACCAAAAACAGAAGAACAAGAATTAGTTGAAGATTTAGTACAAATTATTACGGTATTTTCTTGTAAATTACAAGGTAAAAGAGCAAATAAAATGAAGAAAATCATAAGTGAATTAAAAGATGAAAACATTTAAGGTTAAATTAAAATTGAATAATAAACAAAAAACCCAATTATTTAAAAATGCAGGGGTATATCGTTTTGCTTATAATTTTTCATTAGCCTTAATAGATAAACATTATCAAGAAACAAAGAAATTTTTATCAGATAGTGAAATAAGGAAGTATATAACAGAATTAAAGAAATCTGAATTAAATTGGTTATATGAATTTGACTGTGATATCGTTAAACAATCAGTAAAAGATGCTTGTAAAGCATATAAAAATTTCTTTAAAACAATAAAAAATAAGAAAACATATAGAAAAGGAAGTTTAAAGAAAAAGAAAATTAACCCCGATTATCAATTAACATATAAAGATTTAATAGGTTTCCCAAGGTTTAAATCTAAAAAGAAAATTAAACCTTCTTTTTATGTAGATGGATGGAAGTTAAAAGTACAAGAAGGGTATATAAAAATACCATACTGTTCTAAAATAAAACTTTATGAAAAAGGTTATATTCCTCAAGGGTTAAACTATCAAAACCCAAGAATATCTTATAATGGTATAGATTGGTTTCTTTCTGTTGGTTTATCCATAGAAGAAGATTTGTTTAATTTAACTGATGAAATTGTGGGTATTGATTTAGGGCTTAAAGAACTTGCAACTTGTTCTAATGGAATCACTATACATAATATTTCTAAATCAAAGACGTATAGAAAATTAGAAAAATCAATAAAACAAAAACAAAGACAAGTTTCAAGAAAATATGAATTGAATAAACAGAAAGATAAATTTGTAAAAACAAATAATATAATAAAATTAGAGAAAAGGATACAAAAGAAAAGGATAAAGCAAGAGAATATTAAACAAGATTATTTTCATAAAAATAGTACAATGTTGGTGAAAACCAAACCTCAATGTATTGTTTTGGAAGATTTAAACATTAAAGGATTGATGAAGAATAAGCATCAATCAAAAGCATGGCAACAATCATCTGTGTCGATGTTTAAAAGGATGCTTATAAATAAAGCATTAAGTCATGGTATAGAGGTTGTTCTTGCAGATAAGTTCTATCCAAGTACACAATTATGTTCTAACTGTGGTAGTAGAAGGTCTATTAAGTTATCAGAGAGAACATATAAATGCCCTAACTGTGGACTTATAATAGATAGAGATTTTAATGCCTCAATTAATTTGAAGCACTATCGGGAGTTCCCCGAAAGGTTAAGCCTTTGGAGAGCCAAACCAACCAAAGTAGCATAATGCAAAATGGGGTTCAATGAAGAAGGAATTTTACATAAAGTTAGTAAACTTTTATAAGTTAAAAAGAACGGAATTAAAATTTCCATGTAAATTTAATTTCCCATCTTCCAATAGTAAAACCTTTTAGAAAAAATAATCCTACTTCTTTCAGAAGTTTATTCATATTATTATTCCGTAATATTTATATTAACAGGAGTGTTCCATGTTCTTATGTAAAGGTTTTCACCACTCTTTAAAGTAAACTCACACTGGTTATTATTGAAAATAGTAGTTCCACCATCTTGAGGAAGTGATGTTGCAATACAAAAAGTACAACACCCAATAGGTTGAATATAATAAACATTTCCTCTTGTTAAAGTAACTTCCATTAAAGTTTCTACATTTTCATATTTTTCCTGTGTATTTATTTTTTCTTTATATGCTATATTTGCCACTTTTTAAACCTCTTTCATATAACTTCTTACTTTAAAATTTAATTTATTTTATATGTTATTATTGCCATGTAGTCATCAAATGACCTAATAGTGTTATAAATATTTATAATTTCAATATCTTTATTCTCTTTATAAAAAATATTCAAATTATCTTCATATTCTTGAATTGTATCACCTTTAATTATTTTTGTCCTATACATTTGCTATTGTCCTGTAAAAAATGGATATACTTTATTGTCTATTTTTAAAGAAGACTTAGAAAGATCCATTATACCACACCAAGCATTTTTACTATCTACTGCTAAAAATGGAATTGCTCCTATATATAAAATACCACTCATATCTTCATTTTTCTGTATTTGTACCTCTTGTGTATAATTTATTCCATCAGTTGAAGTATATAATGTAAGGTCTGTCGTATCTTTATTATATGATAATTTAAAATATAAATAATTATCATAGGGTAAAGTTGTTATTCCTATATAAGACTGATCCCAAGTATTACTAATGTAATTATCTAAAGCTATTTTTAAGTTACCTGATCCTGATTGTTTTGTTAAAAATATATTAAATTTATTCGTAATACTACATAAATACCAAGGACCAAAATCGTAAGAACCTTGATAATAAGCTATTGCGTTTATTATTAATTCCCAATTCGAGTTTTTTACAAGAAAAGGATACTCAAAAAAAGCTTGTGGTCCTATATATCGAGCTATCCCATATTGATCTATAGCAGGATTATTTCCATTAGTGGATACTTTGTAAGGAATAGCACTATTTAGTCTATCTCCGCTTGAAGTACTAATACTGTTAATACAAGTCGCTAAATTATCAGAATTTTGTACTTCTGGAAGGGTTGCTCCTTTATTCTCAGCAGCAGTATATGAATTTATTATATTATTTTCTATTCTTTGTAATTCGCTTGCTATTGTCATTTTTAATTACCTTAAATAAAGTTATATATTTTATTATTATTAACTTTTATACCTCGTAAGGTGTATATACTAATTGATCATTAATATATAATTTTAAAGTTTTCAAATCAATACTATCCATAACTTGAAATTCAGAGGGTTGGTCATACCAAAGGCCTAATATAAGTACCATTTGTCCTTGATTAATTGGAGTAGATGAATTAACAGTAATGTAATTAACTTCTTCACCGTTAAACTCACCTGTTGCTGAAATATCTAATTTGTATTGTGTTCCTGTAAAATATCTTTTAATATAATAGTCTGTATTTTGTACAAGCGGGATAGTAGCAGACGTGCCTAAATCAATATCCCAAGATGAACCATTAGACGATATAAAATAGGACATAATCCCGTTAGTATCTAAATTTGTCGCAAAACCTTTGTATTTTTCTTCCCCAAAGCCACAAATCGCTTGAGTTCTTGTAAAAGTACCTGTGTTAAATTTGAAAATATAACTCCAAGTATCTGTACTTGCAATTTGTATATTAGGACATTTTAAATAGTTTGTATTTCGAGAAAAATTAGATGCAACACCATTGTTAAAAGTTACATTACCGAATGCAGAATATTTTGGATAAACTATACTACCACCACCTGTTACAGTAGAAGCACAGGAAGCTAAATTATTAGAATTTAAGTTAACAGGAAGTGTTGCTCCTTTTTCTTCTAAAACTGTATATGTATTTGCTATATTACTTTTTATTCTTTGTATTTCACTTGCTATTGTTGTCATTTATTTAAACCTCATTTAAAAGGATTTCTATATTACCAATAATGCCTTGAATATTATAAATTTTATTAAATTCATAACCTTGTGGTATAATAAATTCTTTATCTGTTTCATTTATTAAAGCATAATTATTATAACCAAGATAATCTGTTGCATCTTGTACTCTGTTTAAATAGTACATATCAACAATCTTATCGTTTGTTGATGAAAGAGTATAAGGAATAGAAACTGTTTCACTATTTATTGTATATATATCTATTCCTGTCTGATTTCCAGAAAATACAGGAACTTCATCAATTAAGACCGAGAATTGTTTAAGGTCAATAGAAGAATTAAACGCAAACCCACTATTACTTCCTCTACCAATATAATGGGCTTGCGCAGCCGACCACTTTGATGCCGATGTAACCGTTGAGATTACAGTATCATCTGCGCCTGTATTGAATTTTGCGTAATAAGATGTTCCATCATAACCTATCTTAACGATATAATTTGTATTTGCGCTAATATTAAACGTATTATCATTCAAATAAAAAATTGCTGCACTGTTAACATTCAGCGAAACACCACAAGTATTATTTATTTGAGCTACTATGATTAAATTATCTGCGCCTGAAACCCTATCAATTACTCTATGAGTACCTGTTAAACTGTTCGGTGATTTAAACTGTATTTCTACTTCCCAAGTAGTTGCAGAGCTAAAATCTAAATTATGAATTAAATAATTACTATCACTAAACCCGCTTGCAATACCATCATCAGTAATTGTCGGAGTTCCTACTATTGTAAATTTATTTACATCAAAAGTTGAATGATAGTCTTCTTCTAATTTATTATAAACTTCTATATTATTTGATATATTACCAATTAATCTATTAGCATAAGTATCAATGATATTATTATCAGCACCATCATTAGTTGCCTTTGTTGCACTTGTAGCATTTCCGTTTAATGTACCGTTAAAAGAAGTTGCAGTTAAATTACCTAAGGCATCAGTAGTTATAGTTGAAAGGTTTATGGCTTTACTATTTGCACTATCCCAAATTAATAAACCATCATCAGTAAGACTTGCAGATTCATCTCTTGTAAGTAAAGGTTGTTCATCACCTTCATCACCAACTCTTGCAGTACCAGTATTATCTATTACTAATCTACCATTATTAGTTCCATCATACTTTTCAACTTCAAAACCTGCATATTCACCCGATAATAAACCTGATTCAGCACCATCTCTTAAAGTTATATAATCATTTTTTGTATATATCTTTTCAGCATGGGTTTCATAAGAAGAACCATTTTGTATTATATCACCTTGTATATTTAAGTCACCAACAATATTAAGGTCAGCAGATTCTCCAACACTTCCTATATAAGTATTAGCAGAAAATGTCTTACTACCTGTTATTGTTTCTTGTCCTTCTATATGGACAACACCTTCACCAGAACCACCACCGTCAGGGATATTACTGAGTTTTATTACACCATTATTCATTTGCATAATAGAAGATTCCTTTTTATTTTATAATGTCATAAAATAAAATTTAATTAAAAAATATAAAAAGAAATTTATTCTTCTGAATTTTCAGTAGATTCAGAATTATTGGATTCTTCTTCATTAGTATCTTTTGTATCTTCATCATTACCAGAAGATTCTTCTATTTCTTCATTTTCAGAATTATTTTCTTCTATTTCTTCTGAGTTTTCTTCATTATTAGATTCTTCTGGTTCTTCACTACCATTTATTTCTGCATTTTCTTCATTCAGTTCTAAATGATCATAATCAATAACTATTGCTTCTACTTCTTCAGCAGTCGTACATGCATTTATTTGTTCTATATAATATAACTGTTTAGAATATAAAGGTGATATAAGACTAAAGAATGTTTGATATATAACAAGAACATCTTCTGCTGTGAGATTTATTGTTACTCTGTTATTTGTTACCCAATTAGGATAAACTAAACCTTTTGATGTAACACTATCTGCTGATAATAAGTCTCTTTGCGTTTGTTCCGTTGTATCAAACTCGCATTCCTGTTCTTGCAGTTCAACGGTAAAAGTCTGATTGTATCTTTTTTCAGCACACTTTGTTTCGGCTTCTTTGAGTTTCAAAGCCTTAACTTCCTCAAAGTGTTCCTGTTCCCATTCCTCATTTTTAGGAACATACTCGTCACCATCAAGCACATATTCCTCATCTGTTTCTTCAATATTTGTTAAATTATATAACTCAATATCAAGAGGTTGTTCCGTATAAAATTTTATTTTTTCATTTTGATAACCTAAAAACATATTAATATTCTCCTTGTGAATCGCAAGAGTAAACAAATCTAAAACCCTGAATATTTATGTAATCATAATGCACCGTTACTATATCACCTTTTTTAACAGGTATTATTGCTGATTCATTATCGTTACTTTCACACGAATGCCCAACGTGTAATGAACTCG
>Ga0256407_10002366_pt1 | contig 36327 bp, 18 predicted proteins | sample RumenRJG_04DNA_FD_193489 | JGI IMG/M metagenome (GOLD analysis project Ga0256407, IMG submission 193489) | Bovine rumen microbial communities from Lethbridge, Alberta, Canada - RJG_04 | ecosystem: Host-associated > Mammals > Digestive system > Stomach > Rumen | place: Canada: Alberta...
GAGGGGTTGGAGGGGTTGGAGGGGTTGGAGGGGTTGGAGGGGTTGGAGGGGTTGGAGGGTAAAGGGTTTACACCATTTCAACTTTTCAACCGTTTCAACTCTTTCAACCGCCGTGTGGCGGCGGAAGTCGCCATCCGGCAGGCGGCGACGCGGTGGCCCGGGCGCGGCGGGGGGGCGATGGTCTCGCGCCGGACGAGCGAAACGGGCACGGCCTCGTGGCGGGGTGCGGACCCCGCCACGAGCCGCTCCGCGAGAAGCGCGAGCGCGCGGCGGCCCATTTCGGCGAAGTCCTGGCGGACCGTCGTGAGGGCGGGCGAGCCCCATTCGGCGATCGGGTCGTCGTCGAATCCCGTCACGCTCATCGCGCGCGGGACTGCGACGCCATGCTTCGCGAGCGCGCGAATCGCGTGGCGCGCGACGGCGTCGCAGCTGCACACGATCGCGGTCGGGCGGGGCCGCGCGCGGAGCAGCTCCCCGATCCGCTCCCGGATCGCGGGCTCCCAGTTCGAGAAGCGCTGCCCGGGGAGGTCGAGCCGCAGCGGCGGCGGGACGAGCGCCGCCGCGCAGGCGTCCGCCGCGCCCTGCGCGCGCTCGGCCGTCGTGTCGGCCGCGAGGTCGCCGAGGAAGGCGAGCCGGCGGTGGCCCGCCGCAAGCAGCGCCTCCGCCGCGAGGCGGCCGCCCGCGCGGTTGTCCGAGGCGACCGACGCGCCCGGCAGGTCGGAGAGCGTCTGGTCCGCGACGACGAACGGGAAGTCCGCGGCGACGAGCGCCGCGAGCGCGCGGTTGAACGACGGGTCGTGCTGCGACATCACGACCGCGCCCGCCGCGCCGGAGCCCGGCAGGGCGCGCAGCTCCGCGACGACGGCGTCCAGGTCGCCGCGGCCGTCGAAGACCGAGACCTCGAACCCGGCCGCGGCCGCGCCCTCCTGCACCGCCTGCGCCACGCGCACGGCGGGCGTCCAGAGCAGGTTGCCGGCGACGACGCGGATCCGGCGGGTCGACGCGCGCTCGCCGCGCACGAACACGCCGCGCCCCGCGCGGCGCTCGACGAGGCCCTCGTCCACGAGCGACTGCACCGCGCGTCGCACGGTCATCCGCGAGAGCCCGCTCTCCGAGGCGATCGCCACCTCGGTTCCGATCCACGAGCCCGGCGGCAGGGACTCCTTCTCGATCCGCTCGCGGAGGCGGGCGGCCAGTTCGGCGTAGGGGGGAAGATGCTTGGTCATGGGAAGTCGGCCCTTCGGGCCTTGAAGTCGCGGCTTCGCCGCCTGAAGTCGGCGCTTTGCGCCTTGAAATCGGCCGGGGAACGCGCGACGGGAACGAGCATACGGCATTCGGCGGGGCCGAGTCAAGCAAAAAACTATACATGTATAAGACATGATTATCCTCCTTGACTTCGCAGGGGCCGTTCGGGTAGAATATGCTTTGCTTCCTCGTTTCCCGTCCTGCCGTCCATCACCCCCTTTTGCATCCCCGGCTTCCGACATGGAACTCCGATCTCCGCGCAAAGCGCTTCCGCTCCTCCTGTCCGCGACCGCCGCGTGCGCCTTCGCCGCCGGGCCCGAGCCGTTCTCGCGCAGCGCGGCTGAGTTCGTCCGCGACGAGATCCACGTCGGCATCAACATCGGCAACACGCTGGACGTGCCGAGCGGCAACGAGACCGACTGGGGCAACGTCCCGGTGACGCGCGAGCTCATCCGCGCCTACCGGGCGAAGGGGTTCGACACGGTGCGCATCCCCGTCACGTGGGACCGCCGCTTCGACCACGACGCGCCCGGCCACCCGATCGAGCCGGCGTTCCTCGCCCGCGTGAAGGAGGTCGCCGGCTGGTGCCTCGCCGAGGGGCTCGTCACGATCGTGAACACGCACCACGACGGCGCGTGGCAGCTCATCGACGGCGAGCACGAGGAGCGCGCCGGGGAGCTGTTGCGCGACCTCTGGACGCAGATCGCGCGCGAGCTCGGCGGCGCGGGCGAGCGACTCGTCTTCGAGTCGTTCAACGAAGTCCGCAAGGCGCGCGGCTACGGCGGCCCCGACGGCCGGCAGAAGGGGCAGGACGACTGGACCGGCCGCGCCGAATACTTCGAGACGGTGAACCGCTGGGCGGAGATCTTCGTCGAGGCCGTCCGCGCCACGGGCGGCAACAACGCGAAGCGGTACCTCATGGTCCCGACCTACGCGGCGGGCTTCCAAGAGGCGACGTGCGCCGGGTGGCGCAGCCCCGAACCGGACGGCGACCGCATCATCGCCGACATCCACTGCTACGAGCCCGGCGACTTCTGCCTCTGGGGCGACCGCAAGAAGCACGATCCCGCGCACGCCGCGCAGCGGCTCGGGCTTTTCTTCCCCTTGTTCAAGAAATACTTCACCGACCGCGGCTTCCCGCTCGTCCTCGGCGAGGTGAACGCGCAGCACCGCTTCCTGGACGCCCTCCACTACGTCCCCAACGAGGCCGAGCGCATGAAGTGGGCGCGGCAGTACATGGAGACGGCGCGCTCCTACGGCTTCCCCGTGATCCTCTGGGACAACGGAGGCGGCTTCGACATGGGCCTCGTCGACCGCCGCACCGCGCAGTGGACCGAGCCGCGCCTCGTCGACACCTTCCTCGGCGCGTGGCACGGCCGGCTCGACGACGCGACGTTCGCGAAGTGGGTCGCCGAGGTCGAGGCGAAGAACGTCCCGCCCCCGCCGCCCGGGCCGGGCAAGGCCGCCGACGTCGCGCTGCGCTGGGCCGTGGGCGGCCCGGACGACTACAGCGGCTGCTGGGGCCAGTCGATGGGCTACGGCAACGTGAACGGCAACGGCGCCGCGCTCAGGTTCTTCACCTTCGCGGCCGACGGCTCGCTGCACGTCGACACGCACGGCGCCGGCGGCAACATGGTGCACCAGCAGTTCTGGGCCGACCGCGGCCTGGAGGCGCGCCGCTCCTGGGCCGCGTGGGCCGCGGGACACCCCGCCACGTCGGCCGCCGGACGCACGCTGCACTGCGCGCTCACCGCCAAGAACGGCACCTCGGTCCTCGTGAAGGGCTTCTTCCTCGTCCCCGGCCTCGGCAAGATCCCCTTCGGCGCGGACAACGACCGGCCCGGCTGCTTCCTCGCCACGCCCGAGCGCCCGACCGTCGAGATCGACATCCCCCTGCCCGCCGGCGACATCGACCTCTCGGGCAAGGGGATCGGCGCAGAGCTGCAGTTCATCCCCGGCGCCTGGGGCCGGAACCTTCCCCTCGACGCGGACCTCACCGCCATTGAGATCCGGTAGCATCCACGAAACCCCGCCACCAACAGGACCCTCCATGAAAACGAACGCCCGAACTCTCCTCGCCGCCTTCGGCGCCTGCGCGCTGCTGGCCGGCCCCGCCTCCGGGGCCTTCTACGACAAGACGCTCGCCATCACCGTGACGGGCGTGCCGAGCGGTGTCACGCTCGCGGACTTCCCGCTGCTTGTCCGCCTCTCGGAATCGGCCATTTCCGGCTTCTCCTACCAGGACTTCCAGGGGACCGGGGGCTCGGACCTGCGCTTCGAGACGGCCGACGGCACGGGCCTGGCCTACGAGGTGGACACGTGGGACGAGAACGGCGAGTCGCTCGTCTGGGTCAAGGTGCCGGCGCTCTCCCGGGGCGACGTGATCACGATGCGCTTCGGCAGCGCCGCCCCGGACGCGAACGATCCGACCGCCGTCTGGGCGAACTACGTCGCGGTCTACCACGGCAACGACTGGTCCTGCGCCACCGGCGGCGACTATCCGGCCTCGCCCCTGCCCGCGACGGGCGGCTACACGCTCTCCACCACGCGCGCCGACCACCTCGGCAGCGCGTTCTTCAACTCGAACACGGCGCAGGGAACCCGTTTCAAGCTCGGCACGCGCGACAAGAATCCGCTCGCGGCGCTCTCGTCCGTCTCGCGCTTCGCCGTGTCGGCCTGGATCAAGTCCGCCTCGACCACGCCAACGGTCCGGTTCTTCTCGAACAAGGTCGCCTACGGCGACGACGGCTTCGAATACATGGGCATTTCCGGCACGGGCGTGATCCTTCGCGGAAACGGAACCTCGACGCAGGTCGGCGCGAACACCGCGCTCTACCAGTTGCTCAAGAACAACAACTGGAACTACGTCGCCGCGACGATCGACGGAACGGCAGGCCTCATGATCGTCAACGACCAGTCCGTGTCCGGCTCCGTCGCCACGCCCGGCACGGCGGGCGCCCAGGGCGTGGCCTTCGGCGGCTATGCTGCGGACAACAACAAATACAGCCCGCTCACCGGCTACGCGGACGAACTCCGCATCTACAACGGCGTCCCGGCGGCGGACTACCTCCAAGCCGAATACGCGCAAGTCGCGACGGCCGGCTACGTCTCCTACGGCGCCGTGCAGAACACCGCGACCGACACGCCGGACATCTCCGCCGGCCCGGCGGTCGTCCGAAACCAGGACGGCACCTACACCGTCACCGCCACGGTGAGCGGCGTCGCCGGCAACGCCTACAACCTGGCCGTCCAGTTCGGCGCCACGACGCTCTGGTCCGCGACGTGGACCGCCGCGGCAGGGGCCGACACCTACGCCCTCTCGTGGACGAGCGCCGGCACGGAGGCCGCCGGCACCTACGCCGCCACCGTCGTGGCCACGGCGCCGTCCGGCGCCTCGGCGCGCCGCACGACGGACGAGATCTTCCTCGTCGGCGACGTCGCCGCCGCCAAGGGCGCCGACGCCCTCGAGGAGGGCCTCGTGGCGGGGTCGTTCGTCCTCTCGCGCCCCGGCGACGCCACGCTGCCGCTGACGGTCGCCTACACGGTTTCGTCCGACACCGCCACGGCGGGCGTCTCCTACCAGGCGCCGTCCGGCACGGCGACCTTCGCCGCCGGGGAATCGACGGTCTCGGTGCCGATCGTCCCGCTCAACGACCCCGCCCTCGCGGCGGACGCGACGCTGACGCTCGCCGTCGCGGCCGGTTCCGGCTTCTACGGCGGCGTCGGCGCGACGGCGTCGCTCACGCTCGTCGACTACCCGCCGCCCGCCGGCTACAACGCCTGGGTCGCGACCTACGACGGGGACGCCTCCGCCGCCGCCAACTGGAGCCTCGGCCGCGCGCCCGTCGCGACCGACAACATCCTCCTCGGCCCGTGGAGCTCGCGCAACCTCACGTGGGACGCCGCCGCGACGAACGAGGTCGCCTCGTGGACGCAGACCGCCGACTACAACGGCCAGGTGATCTTCCCCATCACCTACGAAGGCTCCGACGTGGACGCGGGCTTCCACCTCTTCACGATCGCGGGCGACGCGTCAGTCCTCGGCGGTGCGTGGGTCCACCCTGTGCAGGGGCCCTCCGTCAAAACCGCCGGCGCGCCCGAGCCGGTCGAGCGCTACTGGATGAACGTCGCCGTCGGCGGCGATTTCACGGTCGGCGCGGGCGTCAACATTTCCGGGCAGGGCCGCGGCCGCGGCTTCTGGACGGACGGCGGCTACAACAGCCGCGGCGTCCACGCCGGCTACGTGATCACGGCGACGAACCAGATGTACGCCGCGGTGTCGGATCCGGTGCTGCTGCCGTTCGGGTCGATCCTCGAGCCCGTCGCGACCGGCAAGGGCTCGGCCCGCGGAAACAACGGGACGGACGTGGACGTCTCCGAAGGACACGGCGGCGGCTCCCTCCGCTTCGTCGTGGGCGGCACGTTCTCCAACGCCGGCCGCGTGATCGCCAACGGCCAGTCGGGCTCGCAGGTCGCCGGTGGCGCCGGCGGCTCCATCTACGTCCGCGCGGCGGCGATCGCCGGCGCGGGCACGTTCGAGGCCAACGCGTCGGCCCCGTCGGGGTCGGGCCAGCAGGCCGCCGCCTCCGGCGGACGCGTGGCGCTCGTCACGACCGGGGCGAACGCCGCCTCGGCGACGACGGCCTCCGCGAACGGCTCCCGCGCGCCCGACTACTGGCAGAAGGACAAACAGCCCTATTGGGAGGGCGCCGCCGGCACGGTGTGGCTGCAGTCGGCCACGGAGAAGACGCTGCTCGTCCGCAACGTGGTGGAGAGCTGGAGCAACGGCACCCGCTACGACCTCGGGCCCTACGTTCGCGCCTACACGCCGATCCCGGCGGCCGACGACACGGCGACGTTCCGCGCCGCCTCCTCCGGCGCGGAGCTCTACGCGGCGAGCAACGCGCGGATCCGGCTCGTTCGGAACGTCCGCTTCGCCGCGCTCAAGGTCCGCACGGAAAGCGGCTCGCTCGCCCATGTCGACCTGTGCGGCCGGGTTCTCCGCGTGGACCGCGTCGTCGATTCCGGCGACACCGTCATCGTCGATCGGGCGGGAATCTACCGGCTCGCCGACGCCCAGGTCAACGGCTGGGCGTGGCTCGAGGACACCGCGGGCGGCGGCCAGCTCATCATCGGCGAGCAGGCCACCGTGATCGTCGTCCGCTGATGAAACGCCCGTCCCCGCTTCTCCTCCCGCTCGTCGCGGCGGCGGCCCTGTCCGCCGCCGCGGAGCCCGCCCTGTGCACCTACCGCTGGGGGACCGGCGGCTGCGAGAAGGGCCTCTACGAACAGTGGGCGGCGTGGGTCGGCGAGCCCGGCATCTGGGCCGAGGACTTCATGCCCAAGGACGGCTGGGACAAGATCGAGGGCGAGGCCTGGCAGCTCGGCGTCTGGAGCAAGTGGCGCTCGATGGCGCCGGGGCGGCGGCTTGTGCTGAGCGTCCCGATGCTCGTCGGCCCCTGGGACCGCTCCGGCCCGACCCGCGGGCCCCGCGCCGGCGAGGAGGTCTCCCTCGCGAAGGGCGCGACCGGCGAATACGACGAACACTTCGCCGCGCTCGGCCGCAACCTCGTGAAGTGGGGCCTCGCCGACACCGTCGTGCGCCTCGGCTGGGAGTTCAACGGCGGCTGGTACACCTACCGCGCCAACACCGAGGCGGAGGCGCGCGACTTCGCCGCGTTCTTCCGCCGCGCCGTCGCCGCGATGCGCGCGGCGGAGGGGCAGAAATTCCTCTTCTGCTGGAACCCGGCGATGGAGCCGGCGTGGGACTACGACGTCGAGGCCGCGTGGCCGGGCGACGACGCGGTGGACGTCATCGGCATCGACGTCTACGACCAGTCGTGGAAGCCGGACACCTACCCGATCCCCGCCGACGCGACGCCCGAGGAGCGCCGCCGCCGCCAGGAGCGCGCCTGGTCGCTCAAGACCGGCTCGGAGGAATCCTTCGGGCTGCCGTGGTGGCCCGCGTTCGCGAAGCGCCACGGGAACAAGCCCCTCGCAATCTGCGAGTGGGGCGTGTGCACCCGCGAGGACGGCCACGGCGGCGGCGACGACCCGCTCTTCGTCGAGCGCATGGCGGACTTCGTCCTCGACCCGGCGAACAACGTCCTCTTCCACTGCTACTTCGACGTCGGCGCGCCGGACGGCAACCACCAGCTCGTCCCCGACGGCAAGAACGAGGTCCGCTTCCCCGACTCCTCCGCCGCCTTCCACAAGCGCTTCGCCCGCCCCGGCGCACCCGCCGTCCCGCCGCCCTTCCGTCCTCTCTGGTGATTTTCCCGCTCCCTGCGGCTCCGACAAGATTCCGGCCATGACGCGCAGGCTTCCGATCCTCCTTCTCTGCGTCGCCGCGACCGCGGCGGGGACGGCACGGGCGAACGCGGCGTGGCGGCCGGAGACGCCGCTGGCGCTGTGGAAGGACGCGCCGGCCGCCGCCGCGCCCGGCGCGCGGACGAACGCGCTCGGCGCGGCGTTCTGCGCGGACACGGGGCTCGTGCCCGCGGCCGGGCCGTTCACGGCGTCGGCGCTGCTGCGCGTCGACGGCTTCGCTGCGATGCCCGAGCGCATGGAATGGCGCAACGGAATGGCGCTGTGCTGCAGTTCGGGCTACTACGACGGCTTCCGACTCCTGCTCCACGATACGTCCGAGTTCCGTCCCGTCTTCGAGATCGGTCGCCCGCAGGGCGCGATCTCGATCGAATCGCCCGCCGGGCTCTCGACCGGGGCGTGGCACCATGTCGCGATCGCGTGGGAGCCTTGCGGAAACCCTGCCACGAACGGCACCGCATGGCTCTGGATCGACGGGCAGCCCGCCGCCGTCTCCGCACCGGTATTCCCCGCGCCGATCCTTCGCGGCGAGCCGCTCAAGGCGGGCTACGTCGACTTCGGCGTCGGCGCCCTGCGCGGCGCGGTGGCGTCCGTCGCGCTCGCGCCGCGCGCCCTCTCCCGCGCCGAGGTCGCCGCCGCGTTCGCCGAGGCGGCGCGCGCGCTGCCGGACGCCCCGCCGGAGCTTCTGCGCGAGGCCGCGCTCGCGGTCGATCCGCCGCCCGCGCCGCCGCCGGAGGCGACGGACGCCTCCGCGCTCTTCGAGGCCTTCGCCGACGACTTCCCCGCGCCGACGCGCGACCAGCTGCTCTCCCTCGCGCTTTGGCGCTGGAAGGAATCGATGCTCGACGACAAGGCCGGAAACCGCCGCATTTTGCGCCCCGATGACTGCGACGACGATGCCGCGGGCGCGATCGAGCGCGCCGTGGCGGAGCTGGCCGCCGCCGGAGGCGGCATGCTCCTCCTCGATCCGGGCGTCTATCCCGTGCGGCGCGCGATCGAGCTGCGCGGCTCGGCGGCGAGCGGCATGGAGATTCGCGGCGCGGCTCCCGGCACGACCCTCGACGGCTCCGCCGCGATTCCCCGCGCCGCGTTTTCGCCGATCGACGACCCCGCGCTGCTCGCGAGGCTGCCGTCGGACGCCGCGCGCCACGCGGTCCTTTCCGCGCCTTCGCCCTCCGGCATGGTCTCTCCGTCGCCCTGCGGCGTCGGCGCACCGGTTCCTCGGCGAGGCGTTCTGCTTTTCGCGGACGGCACGAACGAGCTCGCCCTCGCGCGCTGGCCGGACGACGGCTGGGCGCAGGCGGCCGCGGACCCCGCCACGGGACGCCTCACCCTTACGAACGCACCGGCTCTTCCCGTCGGGGCGGAGGCGTTCGCGCAGGGCTGGTGGAGCTTCGACTGGGCGGAGGCGACGTTGCCCGTGCGCGCGGACGGCGACGGAGCGTTCGAACTCCTGTCGGCGCATTGCTACGGCCTCGGCGAAGCGCCGCGCGCGGCGCTGCTCGGCACGCCGGAGCTGCTCTCGCGCCCCGGCGAATGGTGCCTTGCGGACGGACGCCTCCTGCTCTGGCCGCCCGAGGGCGGGTTCGAGGAGGTGCGCGTGCCGATGCTGGACGAGCCGCTCCTGCGGATCGAGGGCGCGGCCGGCGTTCGAATCGCGCACCTCGCGCTGCGCGGCACGGCGGGCGACGCCCTGCGCGCGCACGCCGCGACGAACATCGAGCTGCTCTCCGTGCGCGTCGAAGGCGTCGGCGGTGCGGGGGCGGACCTCGACGGCTGCGATGGCGCGTTCGTTCACAAGTGCCGCTTCGCGCGCACCGGGCACGGCGGACTGCGGCTCTCGAGCGGCTCGCGCGAACCCGGCCGGGCGCCGCGCGCCGGCGGGGGCGTCGTCCACGACTGCGCCTTCTCGCGCAACGCGCGGCTCGCGCTCTGCTACCAGCCGGGCGTTCTCCTCGAAGGCTGCGGCGGGCTCGTGGCGGGGTGCTCGTTCGAGGACCAGCCGTCGAGCGCGATCCGCCTCGAGGGCAACGACCACGCCGTGGCGGGGTGCGCCTTCCGCCGCTGCGTGCTGGCGTCCGACGACCAGGGCGCGATCGACCTGTGGGGCGACCCGACCTACCGCGGGAACGTCATCGCGTTCAACCTCTTCGAAGACATCGGAGCGGACGGCATGCACGCCTGCGGCCGCGCGGCGGTGCGGCTCGACGACCTGATCAGCGGGACGGACATCTACGGCAACCTCTTCCGGCGCGCCGCGCGCGGCAACTTCGGCGCGGTGCAGGTGCACGGCGGGCAGCACAACCGGATCTTCGCGAACGTCTTCGAGGACTGCGCGCTCGCGACGAGCTTCGACCCGTGGGGCGCCGAGCGCTGGCTCGCCAAGCTCGACGAACCGGAGTTCCGGGGCAAGTGCGCGGGCCGCGCGGACGATCCCGCCTGGCTCCGCCACTACCCGGAGCTCGCGCATCTGCGCGACGAGCCCGACCGCAACCTCGCCGCCGGCAACCTCTTCGTCCGCTGCGGCCGGCCGTTCCGCCGCAAGACCGCCCTCCTCCGCGCCTTCTGGAACCGCGACGCCGACTGACGGCTTCGGCGCCTCCGACAAGATGCGCACCTCCGACGAGCGCCCCGATTCCCGCTGATGGCACGACCTTCCTCACCCCCGAAGCCATGAAGATCCTTTTCGTCCTCCTCGTCCTCGCCGCCGTGGCGGGGTGGTTCGTCTACCAGGCGCACAACGAAGGCGCCCCCGCGCCACGTCCGGCGGCGCCGGCGAACCGGGCGGAAGGACCGGAAGAATCGGAAGAATCGGAAGGACCGGCGGTCCACCCGGTCCACCCGATCCAACCGGCCTTTTCCTTCTCCGCGTGCCGCCTCGTCCCCGTCCACGGCGCGGAGGTTGTGCGCGAGGGCGCGGGCGCCGTCCGGCTGCGCATGCGCAGCGCCGAGTGGTCGTGCGGCCTGCGCCTCGATCCGCCCGAGGGCCGGCGCTCGCTCGACCTCTCCGGCGCCAGGTGGCTCGCGCTCGACGTCGAGAACCTCTCGCCCGACCGCCAGATGCGCCTCACGATGCACGTTTCGTCCGGCGGCGCGGACTCCGAGGCCGCCGACCACGCCGTCGCGAACTTCACGAAGAACCGTTCGATCAACACCGGCATCGGACTCGCCCCCGGCGAGAAGGGCACGATGCGCCTCCTGCTGCCGCATCCGGAGGTCTACGCCACGCCGGACGGCACGCCCGGCCCGTTCCTCGTCGACACGCACCGCGTGAACGCAATCGAGCTGCAGTGCCAATGGCCGTTCGAGGACGAGTTCCGTTGGGTCGTCGACTGCCGCCTCTCCAACCTGCGGCTCGAGGGCGAGCCCGCCGCGCCGTTCCCGCAAGGGGCCGCGTTCTTCCCGTTCATCGACCGCTACGGGCAGTTCCGCCACGCCGAATGGCCCGAGAAGGTGCATTCCGACGCCGACCTGCGCGCCGACCTCGCGCGCGAACGCGCCGACCTCGCCGCCTCGCCGCGCCCCGCCTCATGGGACCGCTTCGGCGGCTGGCGAGACGGTCCGCAGCTCAAGGCGACCGGAAACTTCCGCACGGAGAAGGTGGACGGCACGTGGTGGCTCGTCACGCCCGAGGGCCATCTCTTCTTCTCGACCGGCATCGACGTCGTCCGCGACAACACCGACTCCTCCGACGGCTCGAAGCACCCCGACTGGCACGAGACGCCCGTTCCGCCGTCGAAGAGCATGGCCTATCCGGCTTGGAACCTCCGCAAGAAGTTCGGCAAGGACGACTACCTCGCCGACTACTACGCCTTCGTGCAGCAGCGGCTCCCCGCTTGGGGCATCAACACGATCGGCAACTGGTCGGGGCACGAGCTGCTCTGCGCCGCCGCAATGCCCTACGTCGTCACGCTCGGCGAGAACGAGAAGTCCATCCCGCACGTCCCCGGCGGCCTCAAGTTCTACGACGTCTTCGACGAGCGCTTCGTCCCCGCGCTCCGCGCCCACCTCGCGAAGCGCTTCCGCGAGGACCCCGCCGCGCGCCGCGCCCGCACCGATCCGTTCTGCATCGGGTTCTTCTTCGACAACGAGCTACAGTTCAACCCGTGCGTCGCGAAGGCGCTCGCCGCGCCGTTCACCGCGTGCGCGGCCAAGCGCGAGCTGCTCCGGCGCGCCTACGCGAAGTACGGGCAGGACATCGCCGCGCTCAACGCCGCCTGGGGGACGTCCTTCGCCGACTGGGAGGCCGTGAAGGCGATCTCCGCCGAGCCGAAGGGCCCGGGCTGGCGCGAGGACCGCAACGCCTTCCAGGCCGAGTGGTTCGAGCGCTACTTCCGCGCCGTGAAGGAGGCGATCGCCGCCGAGGCGCCGGGCCGGCTCTACCTCGGCTGCCGCTTCGTCGGGTTCCGCCAGTCGCCCCTCCTCTGGGAGGCCGCCGCGAGGCACTGCGACGTCGTCTCCGTCAACGCCTACGCCAACTCCATCGCCAACCTGCCGAAGGCCGCCGCCGGCATTGGCAAGCCGATCCTCCTCGGCGAATTCCACTTCGGGTGCATGGACCGCGGCATGTTCAAAGCGAGCCTCTGCCCTGTCGGCGACCAAGTCGAGCGCGGGCGCAGCTACGCGCGGCTCGTCGAAGGCGCGCTCGCGCATCCGCTTCTCGTCGGCTGCCACTGGTTCCAGTACCGCGACCAGCCGCTCGTCGGCCGCGGCGACGGCGAAGCCTACCAGTGCGGCTTCGTCGACGGCACCGACCGCCCCTACGAAGAGCTCTGCGCCGCCGCCCGCGCCGTCGGCGAAACGATGTATTCCCTCCGCTTCTCCCGCTAAACCCCATCCCACCCCTTCATTCTTCACTCGTACCCGCCATGCCCACCTACGCGCTCCCCTCCCTCTCCATCCCCCTCGAGGACGGCTTCGACGTGCTCGTCGCCGGCGGCGGCCCCGCGGGCTGCGCGGCGGCCGCGGCCGCCGCGCGCGCCGGCGCCCGGACGATCCTGCTGGAGCGCGGCGGCGCGCTCGGCGGCATGGGCACGCTCGGGCTCGTCCCGGCGTGGTGTCCGGGCTCGGACGGCGTCCGCACGGTCTACGGCGGCCTCGCCCGCGAGGTGCGGCGCCGCGCGACGGCGGCGCTTCCGTTCGTCGACCCGGACGACCAGGGCTGGACGCCGATCGACGCGGAGGCGCTCAAGCGCGTCTACGACGACCTGCTGGAGGAGGCCGGCGCGGAGGTGCGATTCGAGACGCTCCTCGCGGACGTGCGCCGCGGCGCGGACGGCCACGTGGACGCGGTCGTCGCGGCGGACAAGACCGGGCTGCGCGCCTTCCGGGCGAAGGCCTACGTGGACGCGACGGGCGACGCCGACCTCGCCGTGCGCGCCGGCGCGGAGACCGTGACGGGCGACGGCCGCGGAGGGGTGCAGGCCTCGACGCTCTGCTTCCACCTCGACAACGTCGACACCTGCGCCTTCGAGCACCAGGGGAGCATCCGCTACGGCAAGGAGCCGCGCTGCATCGACGCGATCGTCGCCTCGCCGAAGTATCCGCGCATCGACGACGACCACGCCTGCGCGAACCTCGTCGGCCCGGCGGCCGTCGGCCTCAACGCCGGGCATCTGCGCGACGTCGACGCCACCGACCCGCGCTCCACGAGCCCCGCCTACCGCGAGGGGCGGCGATTCGCGCGCGAGTTCCGCGACGCGCTCCGCGAGCACTTCCCCGCCGCGTTCGGCAACGCGCGCATCGCGGCGACCGCGCCCGCGCTCGGCATCCGCGAATCGCGCCGCATCGTCGGCGACTACGTCCTCGTGCGCGAGGACTACGTCGCGCGGCGGTCGTTCCCGGACGAGATCTCGCGCAACTGCTACTACCTCGACATCCACGACACCCACGCGGACGGAACCGTGCGCCACGACCCCGTCCGGTACGGCCGCGGCGAATCGCACGGCATCCCGTACCGCTGCCTCGTCCCGCGCGGGCTCTCCGACGTCCTCGTCGCGGGCCGCTGCATCTCCACCGACCGCGAGGTCCAGGGCTCGACGCGCGTCATGCCCGACTGCCTCTGCACGGGCGAGGCCGCCGGCCTCGCCGCCGCGATGGCCGCGCGACTGCCCGTCCCGGACGTTCGCGCGGTCGACGTCGCCGTCCTCCGCGCCGCCCTCCGCGCCCACGGCGCCTACCTGCCGTAGGAGATCCCGCTGGCACGGGGCGCCGCCCCGTGGTAGAATAACCGCCGTCACTCCCGCTTGTTCTCACCCTTTCAGACCCGCCCGGAGTGCACACTCCGGTCGCACCGGCCCCGCCATGAAACTCGCATTCACCACGCTCGCCTGTCCCGCCTGGACGGTCGCCCGCGCCGTGGAAGCCGCCGTCGCGAACCGTTACGGCGCCATCGACTTCCGCGGCTGCCTCGACGCCGTCGAACTGTTCGACAGCCCGCACTTCAAGGGGGAGGGGCTCCGCGAAACCGCCGCGCGCGTGGCGGACGCCGGGCTCGCGGTCTCTTGTCTCGGCAGCAGCGCGAGGATGTCGGTTCCGGACGCCGCCGCCCGCGCCGCGGAATTGGACGCCATGCGCCGCTACGCGGAGCTGTGCGCGCCCCTGGGATGCCGCCAGGTGCGCATCTTCGGCGGTGCGGCGGCGGGCATCGAGGACCCCGTCTCCGCCGCCGCGGAGACGCTTGTCGCCGCCGCGGAAATCGCCCGTGGGGCCGGGATCGAGTTCGTCGTCGAGACGCACGACGACTGGAAGGACACGGCGAAGCTCCGGGCCGCGTTCGACGCGGCGGGCCGTCCCGGCGGAATCGCGTTGCTCTGGGACGTCCACCACCCGTGGGCCGCGTTCGCCGAGCCCCCGGAGACTTCCGTCCGCAACCTGTCCCCCTACATCCGCAACACGCACTGGAAGGACTCCCGGCCGCTCCCGGACGGCACGCGCCGACTCTGCCTTCCGGGGGAGGGCGACGTTCCCCTCCGCGGAATCTTCTCCGCGCTCCGCGACGTCGGCTACGACGGCTGGTACACGCTCGAATGGGAAAAGCGTTGGCACCCGGAGATCGAGGAGCCGGAAACCGTTATTCCCGCCTTCGCGGCGTTCATGCGCAACCTGGAACGGGGCTGATCCGAATGCCCGCGCCCCGCGCGGACACGGAAAAGGTGCAACCCTCTAGCGCGCCGAAAGCTCGTAGACCATCGTGGGGGCGTCGGCGCCCTCGCCGGCGGCGATGCGCGCGGTGAACCGGTAGGCGCCGCCCTCGTAGGCCGCGGGGATCTCGCGCAGGCGCGTGCCGTCCGCGGCGACCGCCCAGACCTTGAGGCCCTTGTTCGCGTTCTTGAGCGCGATCTTCGCCTCGCCCGCGGCCGCGAGGTACGGCAGCTCGCCCCAGTTCGTCATGTCCGTGCGCTTCTCGTTCGTGAAGACGGCGCCGGAGTTCAGGAGGTCCGTGAGGTGGAAGACGATGACTCGCTTCGAGCGCTCGAGGTCGGCGCCGTCCATCGACGAGGCGGAGACGGAGCAGAACGCGGTGGCGCCGGAGACGGAGAGCGGGCCGGCCGACAGATCCTGCTTCTTGAGCGAGCAGACGCCGGCCGTGCGGGGGGTCGAGACGCGCAGCGAGCCCTTGTTGTAGTCGATCGAAGTCTCGCGCGTGTCGGAGACGCCGGCGCGGTTGAAGGCGGGGATCTCCTTCTTGTTCGCGGCGGTGTAGACCTTGTCGACCGGAAGGGCGGGCTTTTTGCCGCCGTCCGCGGCGAACGAGCCGATGCGCATCGTGTGGCCCAGCTCCGTGAAAGGCAGCGGATAGAGGCCGCGCGACCACATGTCGCCGAGGCCGCCGCCGAAGGCCTCGTCCGCCGTGACGCCGTAGGCGGCGCTCCCCTTGGCGGGCGCGGCGTCGCGCCGGCCGAAGAGCAGCACGGCCTGGCGCTCGGTGAGCTGCGAGAGCGGGTCGGTCACGATGTCGAAGCCTTTCGACGGGCTCCGCTTGAACATGGGGGGCCGTTCGTGGCTCCACGCGAAGCGGAAGATGGCGTCCCAGTCCTGGAGCGCGGCGTAGGCGCCCATCGTGAGCCCCCCCTCCGCCCGCCACCGGTTCGGATTGCAGAAGTTCCACTCGGTGACGGTGAACGGCTTGCCGAACACGCGCGTCGACGCCATCATGATCGGAAGCGAGTAGGCGGGGCTGCCGTTCTGGAGGTTGGCCTGGTTGTTGAAATGCATCACCACGTTGCCGGAGGCGCCGTAGTAGATGTCGGCGTATTGGTGGTTGTCGACGACCTCGAGCGCCTCGCGCTCGTAGACCTGGGCCATGTTCTCCCACCAGTTGCCGCCGGAGACGAGCGTCTTCACGCCGGCCTCCTTGAGGCGCTTCGTCATGCGGCGGTTGGCGTCCGACTTCACCTCGTAGAGGAACTCGGCGAACTCCTTGTGCTTGCCGATGTCCTTCTTTTCGAACTGCGGATAGCCCTTGCCCTTCGCCCACTCGTTGTATTTCTCGACGTAGACGTCCGCCGCGCCCCACCAGACGGACGCGATCGAGTCCTCGTTGAGGAGCGTCACGAAGAGGACGGCCGGCTCGTCCTTCCACTTGGTCCCGGTGTAGGGATTCACGTGGTCGAAGAGCTCCATCGAGCGCTTGAACCACAGGTCCTCGGCGGGCTTGTGGATCGGAACGATCGCCTTGATCGTGCCGCAGTGCAGCGGCTTGTCGAAGCCCTCGCAGCTGCCGTAGCTGCCCATCGCGTAGAGGTCGAAGGTGACGTAGATCCCGGCCTTCTTGCACGCCGCGACGAGGTAGTCGAGGCGGTCGAGCTTCGCCGGGTCGATCTCGGGCCAGGTGCGGCGGTTCCAGATGTCGTTCCACTCGTCCTTGGTGATCGTCACGTCGAGGTGGTGGAGTCGGATCGCGTTCCAGCCGCGCGCGACGAAGTCCCGCACGGCCTGGTCGGCCTGCTCCTTGGAGAGGAAGTTCGCGCCGAAGCAGAGGTTGCCGCCGACGAAGCGGCGCGGAGTCCTCCGCGCGTCCTTCTCGAAGACGAAGTGCCCCTCGGGCGAGACGAGCGCGAAGCCATCCTTGCCCGCGGGGGCCTCGCGCGGCACGACCTTCGAGAAGTCGAGGATCGAGCCGGGCTTCACGTCGTTCGTCCACGGGAAGACGACCCACTTGTCTCCGGCGGCGATCGTCAGGGGCGGCGGCGGGAGCCCGAGGTCGACCCGGCCCGCCGGCCGCCCGAGCGAATCGGCGAACGCGCCGGAGAGGTCGAACTCGACCGTCGAGCTCGTCGCGTTCTTCGCGTCGGGAAAGTCGATGCAGAGCTCGAAGCGTTCGAGCTTGTCCTTGCGGCCGTCCCGGACGGCGACCTTGCCGCGGGACGCGTCGAGGCGGAGGGTCTTGGTTCCGTCCTTCGAGACGAGCTCGATCGCGCCCTTGTCGGCGACGCCGATCCACTCCTGGCCGTAGTCGACCGGGAGCGGGGCGCCGGAGACCGTGCCGCCGGCGAAGTCGTTCAGCGCGAGCGGGAAGCGGAGGAAGGCGTGCTCGAGCGCCATCGGCTTGCCGTCCTGCGAGGAGATGGTCCAGCGCACGCGCGCCTTGGCGGGGCCTCCCTTCGAGACGTCGAAGAACTCCTCTCGGAACGCGAGGCCGCGCGAGCCGGCCCAGATCCTGCCCGTGAAGAGCAGTCCGCGGCCGAGCGCGGGGTCCTCGACCGCGTCCTTCTTCTGTTCCTTGGCGGCGTAGTCCTGGGCGGCGTAGGCCCAGCCGGGGCCGAACGTGACGAAGTTGGCGAAGCCCCAGTCGACCTTGTCGGAGTCGCGCAGGATGCCCGGAACGACGGGCAGCCCGCGCCCCTCGACGGAGATGTTCGCGGGCGTCTCGCCCCGCGCCGCGGGGACCGCAAGCGCCGCGACGGCGGCGAGCGAAAGAAGCGAGGATGGAAGAAACGAAGACCTCATGGCTGTCTCCTTGTGATTCCGTGCCGGACGCGGTTCCGCCCGTATGCCGCCCAGTCTACCAGACCTCTCCGGAGGCGTCCACCGATTCCGTGTTTCCGCGCCCATCGTCCCGAGAGCGCTTGCCGCCTGGAAGCGTCCTGCGGTAGAATCCGCGGCCATGCAGTACCCAACCCAGCGGCTTTCGGCCGACTTCTGCGTCGTGGGCGGCGGCCTCGCCGGCCTCTGCGCCGCGCTCGCCGCCGCGCGCCACGGCGCGCGGACGGTCCTCGTCCAGGACCGCCCGATGCTCGGCGGCAACGCCAGCAGCGAGATCCGCATGCACGTCTGCGGCGCGCACGGGCCGAACCGCCGCGAGACGGGCCTCCTCGAGGAGATCCAGCTCGAGAACCTGCGCTACAACGCGGGCTCGTGCTGGCCCGTCTTCGACTCCGTCCTCTGGGGCCTCGCCCGCCGCGAGCCGAACCTGTCGCTCCTGCTCGACGCCTCGGTCTGCGCGTGCGAGACGGCGGAGGACCGCTCGATCCGCTCCGTCCGCGCGTGGCAGGGCACGACGCAGCGCTGGATCGAGGTCGCCGCGCGCCTCTTCGCCGACTGCTCCGGGGACGCCGTCCTCGCGCCGCTCTCCGGCGCCGACTACCGCGTCGGCCGCGAGGCGCGCGCCGAATACGGCGAGAGCGAGGCGCCGCCCGAGGCCGACGCCTGCACGATGGGCAGCAGCATCCTCTTCCAGACGATGGAGTTCGCGACCCCGCAGGACTTCACGCCGCCGCCGTGGGCGATCGACTTCACCGCGCCGGAGCGGCGCCACTGGGTCGAGAACCGCGGCATCGACCCGACGCGCAGCAACTTCTGGTGGATCGAGGTCGGCGGCGCGGACGACACGATCGGCAACGCGGAGAGACACCGCGACGAACTCCTCGCCATCGCCTACGGCGTGTGGGACTACGTGAAGAACCATTCCGCGATGCGCGACCGGCTGCGCAACTTCGGCCTCGAATGGGTCGGCTCGCTGCCCGGCAAGCGCGAGAGCCGCCGATACCTGGGCGACCACGTGCTCGCGCAGGGCGAGGTGCAGTCCGGCGGCGTCTTCCCCGACGTCGTCGCCTACGGCGGCTGGCTCATCGACAACCACTACCCCAAGGGCTTCTGGCACGAGGGCCCCGGCACGAAGTACACCGACTGCCCGAGCCCGTTCGGCATCCCCTACCGCTGCCTCTATTCGCGCAATGTGCCGAACCTGCTCTTCGCCGGGCGCGACATCAGCTGCACGCACGTCGCCCTGAGCGCGACGCGCGTGATGGCCACCTGCGCCCTCTGCGGCCAGGCCGTCGGCACCGCCGCCGCCATCGCCGCGCGCGAACGCGCGGATCCGCGGGACGTTGGCAAGGGCCCGCTCCTCGCGGAGCTGCAGCGCACGCTCCTCGAGGACGACTGCATGCTGCCGGGACTCCGCCGCGAGGTCCGCGGCCCCTGCGCATCCGCCCGCCTCTCCTCCACGCGGAGTCCGCAGGACGCGGATCTCACGCGGAGTTCGCGGAGTCTGGATCTCACGCGGAGTTCGCGGAGTCTGGATCTCACGCAGAGTCCGCAGAGCGCGCAGAGCCCCGCCGGCGACGGCGTGGAGCGCCTGCGCGACGGGATGGACCGCGACTGGGACGACGGCGGGCACGGCTGGCGCGCCCCGCTCGGCTCCGCCGCCGAATACCGCTTCGCGGAGGAGATCGAGCTGCACGAGGCGCGCCTCGTCTTCGACAGCTTCCTCGACCGCCGCGAGAAGGACCGCCCGCTGGGCGGCAACGACGAGTGCAGCCAGGGGCGCTACTACCGCGCACTCGCGGACAGGCCGCGCGCCGTCCCGGCGACGCTCGTGCGCGCCTTCCGCATCGACCGGCTCGACGCCGGCGGCGCGTGGAAGCCCGAGGCCGAGGTGACGGACAACCACCAGCGCCTCGTCCGCGTTCCGCTCAACTGCCGCGCCCGCGGCCTCCGTCTCGTCCCACTCGCCACCTGGGGCGCGCCGGACGCGCACGTCTTCGCCTTCGACGCCCGCTAGCGCGTCCATCCCGACCATCCGGACCATCCCGACCATCCAGACCATCCCGACCATGCCCTCCCCGCTCTCCCCCGCCTACTACGACCGCTGGAACGCCGACGAGCAGGCGCGCATCGACGCGGACATCGAGAAATACCGCAAGGCCGACGCCACCGTCGCGCTCGGCGCCCCCGCCGGCGCCGAGGTGGCGGTCGAGCAGGTCTCGCACGCCTTCCGCTTCGGCGCGCACATCTTCCAATTCGACCAGCTCGGCTCGCACGAGCGCAACGAGCGCCACAAGGCGCTCTGGAACGGTACGTTCGCCGACGGGGCGCTGTTCAACTCCGCCACGATCGCGTTCTACTGGCGCCCGTTCGAGCCGGTCGAGGGGGCGATGCGCTTCGACCCGGCGCCGGAGGACTCGGAGGAGTGGTGGAACGACGGCAGGGATCCCCGGAAGGAGCGCTTCGGCCGGCGCCCGCCGAGCGAGCCCTGCGTCCGCTTCTGCGAGGCGAAGGGCGTCTGGAAGCACGGGCACCCCCTCGTCTGGTCGAATACGCAGTGGCAGTATCCCGACTGGCTCATGGCCAAGCTTCCGAAGGGCATCCTCGCCGAAATGCTCACGGACGACCGCAGCGCCGTCTCGATCCTCGAGCAGCCGATGGAGACGGTCCTGAAGCGTCTGCCGCCGGAGTTCCCCGCGCAGGTCGAGGGGGCGCTCCGGAGGCGCCTCGAGGCCATCGCCGCGCGCTACGCCACGCGCATGGACAGCTGGGACGTCTGCAACGAGAGCGCATGGGACTGGGAGCACGGCCGGCTCGTTCCGGGCGCCCCGCTTTCGCTGAGCTACCACCATGCGTGGATGCCCGGCGACTACTGCCGGTGGGCCTTCCGCGAGGCGATGCGCCTCTTCCCGGAGAAGGCCGTCCTCTCCATCAACGACTTCCGGCTTGACGCCGTCTACGCCGACCAGACGCGCGAGATGCTCGCCAAGGGAGACAAGATCGACCTGCAGGGCATGCAGATGCACCTCTTCGACCCGAACCAGTGCGAGGAGATCGCGGCGGGGAGCGAACTGCGCTCGCCGGCGCAGGTGCGCGGGCAGATCGCCGCCGCGCATGCGCGCCCCGGCCTCCCGATCCACCTCTCCGAAATCACCATCCCCGCGCCCGGCGGCGATGGCCGCGGCGAGGAAATCCAGGCCGTCATCGCCCGCAACCTCTACCGCCTCTGGTTCTCGCTTCCGGACATGGAGGCCATCACCTGGTGGAACACCGTCGACGACTGCGGCGCCCCGAAGGAGCCATCCGTCTCGGGACTCTTCCACCGGGACATGACACCGAAGGCGTCGTATTTCGCGCTCGACCGCCTGATCAACGACGAGTGGCGCACGCGCCTGACGACGAAGGCCGACGCCTCCGGCGCCGTCCGTTTCCGCGGCTTCCGCGGCTCCTACCGCCTCTCCTGGCGCGACGCCTCCGGCGCCGCCCGCACCGCGACCACAGAAGTCTAATGAAAACGACCGATCTCGCCTTCGATCTCGTCGTCGCCGGCGGCGGCCTCGCCGGCTGCGCCGCCGCGATCGCCGCCGCGCGGCGCGGCCTCTCCGTCCTTCTCGCCGAGCGCGAGGCCGCGCTCGGCGGCGCGCCCGTCTCCAACCTCGTGATGCCCTTCATGCCGTGGTGCACCACCGTCCCGAAGGAAGGCGGCGCGCCGGGCGAGACGGAGGAGCTGGCGCTCTCCCGCGGGCTCTTCGCCGAGCTCCGAGACCGCCTCCGCGCGATCGGCGGCATGGAGCCGGGCCCCGAGCACTGGCGGCCGTTCTCCGAGACGCACCTGCGCGTCGCGCTCGACCGGATGTGCGCCGAAGCGGGCGTGCGGGTCCTCTTCCACGCCGCGCTCGCGGACGTCGAGAAATCGGGCGCGCGCCTCGCCTCGGCGACGTTCGCCTGCAAGGCCGCGCGCATCCGGGCGGAGGCGCCGCTCTTCGTCGACGCCACCGGCGACGCGGACCTCGTCGCGATGGCGGACGTTCCGTTCCGCGTCGGCCGCGAGCCCGACGGACTCTGCCAGCCGATGACGCTCTGCTTCCGCGTCTCGGGCGCGAAGGCGGATCCCGACTGGGCCCGGCTCGGCGCCGACTGGAAGGCGATCAACGAGCGCTGGCGCGAGCTGCAGGCCGCCGGACGGATCCGCAATCCGCGCGAGAACCTGCTGCTGTTCCGTCCGATGGAGCCGGGAACGATCCACTTCAACTCGACGCGCGTGGTCCGGCTCGATCCGACCGACCCCTGGGCGCGCTCCCGCGCCGAGGCCGAGGCGCGCGAGCAGGCGCTCGAGATCGTCGAGTTCCTGCGGCGCGAGTTCCCCGGGCGGTTCGGCGGCATCCGGATCTCCGCGTGCGCGCCCGCCGCGGGCGTGCGCGAAAGCCGCATGCTCGAGGGCCGGCACGTCCTCACGGCGGACGACCTCGTCGCCTGCACGCGCTTCCCGGACGCGATCGCCGCGGGCAACTACGACATCGACATCCACAGTCCGGACGGCTCCGGCACGAGCCACCGCTACTTCGCGCCGGGCGAGTGGTACACGATCCCCTACCGCGCGCTGCTGCCGCGCGAGGGCGGCGACAACCTGCTCGTCGCGGGCCGCTGCATCTCCGCCACGCACGAGGCGCAGGCCTCGATCCGCGTCATGCCGATCGTGACGACGCTCGGCCAGGCGGCCGGGACGGCCGCCGCGCTCGCGCGCCGGGCGGGCGTCCTTCCGCCGGACCTCGACCCGAACGAGCTCCGCGCGGCGCTCCGCCGCGACGGCGCGTTCGTCGGGTAGGGCGGTTCGACGGAATGCGCGGCCGCCGCCGGCGGCCGCGCATTTTGTGAAACCGCTCTAGAGGGCGCCCCCCTGCACGAGGGCGTCGCGCGCGCACTCGCGCAGGAAGCGCGCGTCCGCGTCGCCGACGTGGGGCGAGACGTAGGAGACCGCGGTCGGGTCCGCGCCGAAGAGAAAGCCGAACCAGACGAGCGCCTGGAGGTATTCGCCGCGCTCGTTGAGGTGGATCGTGTCGCGCCCGATTTCCATCTCGCCCGTGTCCCAGTTGCGGCGCCAGCCGAGGCGCCCGACGACGTCGCCCGCCTGCGGCGGGAGGTCCGGCCAGCGGTAGCGGGCGAGGTCCGCGGTCTCGTAGGGGACGAACGGCGCCTTCTCCCGAATGCGCGTCAGCTGGACGGCGACGCCGGTCGGAATCTGGCGCGCGACGCCCTCGTCCGCCGCGAAGCGGTCGTAGGCGTCGGAGAGGCGCTCGAACATCCCCGCCTGCCCGAAGCCCCACGCGCCGCCGGGGCGCAGGCGGTCGTCGTCCGCGCGGTAGGCCCAGGTCTGCTGGATCACGACCTCCGCGCGCGGGCACGCCCGGCGCACGGCCTCGACGACGGCGTGCCCGAAGGGCTGGTAGTTGGCGTAGTCCCAGCTCTCGTGGCTCGCCTGCTGGACGGTGACGACATCCCAGTCGCCGCGCGCGAGCAGCTCGTTGGAGCTCGCGGGGAACTCGCCGTCGAGCCCCTCGCCGGCGGGGAAGCCGCTGCACATCGCGCGGTAGGGCCGGAACGACGGATCCGCGGCGGACTTCCCGAGGTTCTCGGCATGCAGGCGCAGCGGGCAGCCGCCGATGAAGAGGCACGCGTAGCCGAGCGCGCGGCCCTCGGCCGCCGCCATGGGCGGGAGTTGGCGGCAGACGCTGGCGGAAAAGCTGTTTCCAATCGAAAGGACGCGAAGGGGTTTGTCGGGCATGGCGGGTCTCCGTGGCGTGGCGGGGGAGGAACGCGCCCGATTCTACCATGCGCCCCCGACGCCTTCAACCGCGTTGCGCGGCGTGCCGGGTTGTGGTATCCTCGCGCGCATGGCCAACGAATCCATCCTCCTCGCGATGCTCTCGCAGACCGGTCTGCTCACGCCCGAGCAGGCGCGCGACCTCGCCGCCGCGGACCGCGAGGGCGACGCGGGGCTCGTCGCGACCGTCGTCCGGCTCGGCTACGCCGAGGAGGAGGACTTCCTCCGCCGCGCCGCCAGGGCGCTCGGCATCGAATACGTGGACGTCTCCGAGCGCGAGATCCCGCAGGAGCTCGCCGGGCGCCTGCCGCTGCGCGCCGCCGAGCAGTACGTTGTGCTGCCCGTCGCGTGGGAGGAGGGCCTGCTCACGGTCGCGACGAGCGAGCCCTTCGACGCCGCGCTCGCCGACGCGCTCCGCATCGCCGCCGGCTGCGAGATCGCCTTCGCCGCGTGTCCGCGCGAGAAGATCATCCGCGCCTCGCAGAAGGTCTACGGCCTCGCCGCCGAGGCCCTCTCCAAGATGGAGCAGAGCGGCATCTACGACGCCGACGCCGAGGGCAACGCCGCCAACAAGTTCGACCTGAGCGAGGTCAACCAGGAGGCGGCGATCGTCAAGTTCGTGAACCAGGTGATCGCCGAGGCCGACCGCCAGGGCGCGACGGACATCCACTTCGAGCCGATGGAGCGCGAGCTGCGCATCCGCTACCGCGTGGACGGCCTCCTGCACAAGGTCGACGTCCCGCCGCAGCTGCACCGCTTCCAGGCCGCCGTCATCTCCCGCATCAAGGTCATGGCCGGCCTCGACATCGCCGAGAAGCGCCTCCCGCTCGACGGCCGCATCGGCATCAAGGTGAACGGCAAGGAGATCGACATCCGCGTCGCGACGTGCCCCTCGGTCTACGGCGAGACGGTCTCGCTGCGACTCCTGCAGAAGGGCGGCGGCGTCATCAAGCTCTCGCAGCTCGGCTTCGAGGAGCGCGACGACCGCATCATCCGCAAGACCATCGCGCGCCCGAACGGCATCGTCCTCGTCACCGGCCCCACGGGCTCCGGCAAGTCGACCTCGCTCTACGCGTTCCTGCACGAGATCAACACGATCGACAAGCGCATCCTCACCGCGGAGGACCCGGTCGAATACGAGATGGCCGGCATCAACCAGGTGCCGATGAAGCCGGACATCGGTCTCACGTTCGCGCGCACGCTGCGCTCGTTCCTGCGCCTCGACCCGGACATCATCATGGTCGGCGAGATCCGCGACCGCGAGACGGCGGAGATCGCGATCAACGCCTCGCTCACCGGCCACCTCGTCTTCTCGACGCTGCACACCAACGACTCGGCCGGCGCGTTCGCGCGACTGATCGACATGGGCGTCGAGCCGTTCCTCGTCTCGTCCTCCGTCGTCGCCGTCCTCGCGCAGCGCCTCGTGCGCCGGCTCTGCCCGGCGTGCAAGAAGGAGGGCGCGCCCGACCCGCGCATCGTCGCGGCGGCGGGCGTGGAGCCGTCCTTCTTCGCCGGGAGGACCGTCTGGAACCCCGTCGGCTGCCCCGCGTGCAGCAAGACCGGCTACAAGGGCCGCGGCGGCATCTTCGAGGTGCTGCACATGAGCGACGCGCTCCGCACGCTCGTCACCGCGCACCGGCCCACCGCGGAGATCCGCGCGAAGGCCGTCGAGGAGGGGATGACCCTCCTGCGCGACGACGGCTGGGCCAAGGTCTTCAAGGGCTTCACCTCCGTCGAGGAGGTCGTCCGCGTCACGGAAGACGCGGACGGCTAGCGCGGTTTCAGCAATTCTGTAGCCGTTTCCAAGGTAGGGACGTTTCCACGAAACGTCCGATGCGTTTTACGGCGTGGCGGGGGCGGTTGGGATTGTCCACAAACTCTCAATGTCCATCAATCGGCAATGCCATCAATGGCAATGCCAATGGAACCGGAAGCCGGTCGGGACTTGGATTGGGATTGGCATTTGCGTTGGTGGACACTGGTGGCAATGGGAGTTGGTGGGCATTGTCAGGGCTCTGCGTTCTCTGCGCTCTCTGCGTGGGGTTCAGACTCGGAGGGGATGCCCGGCGTGTCGAGGAGGGCGGAGGGATGGAGGGAGGCGGCGGGGGCGAGGGAGAGGTCGGCGAGGCGCTCGCAGCCGGCGAAGGCGAGGGCGGCGACATTGGTCGCGCCGGGGGCGGAGACGCGCTCCAGCGCGGCGCAGCCGAGGAAGCAGCCGGCGGGGATCTCCTTCACGCCTTCGGGGAGGACGACCTCCTTCAGGTTGCCGCAATTGGAGAACGCGCCTTCGCCGAGCGAACGCAGCGTGGAGGGCAGGCGCACGCGCTCGATGCGCAGCGTGTTCTCGAAGGCGAACGCGCCGATCGTCTCGACGCCTTCCGGCACGACCAGCTCGAACTTCGCGCCGCGCTCGCGCTGCGTCGAGGCGTCGTGCCGCCGGAACATGTAGGGCGAAACGGCGACGACGCGCCGCGCGCCGGGCGGCGGCGCGGCGGCGTCCGGCACGTCGGGCCGGCGGTCCTCCGGGCCGACGAAGGCGGGGAGCGCGAGGACGCCGTTCGTCGGGTCGGCGCCGCGCCACGCGACGAGTTGCGCGGCGTCGTCGCCGGCGGGGATCCAGAGCCAGCCGCCGCAGTCGCGGTTCTGCCACTTCACGGCGAGCTGCGCGGCGAGGTCGGCGCCGGGCGGCAGGATGCGCGTGCGTCCGACGTCCACGCCGAAGGGATACGACGGGTAGTCGCCGGGCGGGAAGAAGAGCAGGCGCGGATCGGCGCGGAAGTCGAAGTCCGTGACGTAGTCCCGCGAGCGGACGACGTCCGGCACGTGGCGGCGGAACCACGCCGCGACGAGGCCGGGCGGAAGCTCGATCGTCTCGACGGCGTCGGAGAGCGATTCGGCGTCGAAGACGGAGAAGGCGCGCCCGGCGACGCGCTCCGGGACGCGCATCCAGGCGTTCGTGGCGCCGCGAAGCGGGCGCAGCACGCCGGTGCGCTGCGCGCCGCGGAAGCTGTCGACGGGATCGCCGTTCCAGAAGTCCAGCGTCCGGTCCCGCGCGGACCAGACGAAGCCGTCGAGGACGCGCGGGCCGTCCCAGACGAGCCGTCCGGCGCGGTTCCACGACCAGACGCGGCCGACGGGCTCCGCGAGTCCGGCGTCCTCGGCACGGAGAATGGCGAAGCCGGGCGCGCACCCCTCGAACGCTCCGTCCTCGAGGTCGGGCGCGGCGCCGCCGAGCAGGAGGAGGGCGGCGAGGTTGGTGCAGCCCGCGAAGGCGCCCTTCTCGATCCGCGGCGCGCCGCCGAGGGCGACGACGCACCGCAGGTCGGTCCAGCCGGCGAAGGCGCCGGCGGGGACGGGGCCGGACGAGACGCCGTCCATCAGGACGAGCGTGTCGACGCCGCGGCGGGCCTCCGTCACGGCGGAGCCGTCGACGGGATGGAAGGCCGCGACGGACCGGAAGAGGGACGTCCAGAGCGGCGCGACGTCGCGCGGCGCGGCGGGCGCGCCGAGGAAGAGCGCGGCGCCGTCGGACGTGTTCGCGACGGCGACGAACGGCCCGTCCGGGTAGGGGACGCCGTCGTCCGGGCGCGGGCGCGCGGCCGGGAAGAGAGCGGGCGGCGTCTCCTCGGGCAGGAACGATCTGATGCGGATCTGTGCGCGGTCGCCGTTGCCGAGAGGCCTGATCTCGAGCCAGCCGGGCTCGCCGCCCTCCCTGCGCGGCGGGAGCGCGACGCGCAGGGCGGAGTCGTCGTCCGCGGCGCGCCACGGCAGGGCCGCGGAGGCGAGGTCGCCGGCGTTGGTGGCGCTCCACGCGCACGGCGGCGGAAGGAGGTGGCCGACGCGGCGCCGGCGGCCGCGGCTCCACGGCGGGAGCTGGCGCAGGAAGCTCTCGGAGCGGCCCGCGGCCTCGACGTCGAGGCATTCGAGGCCGAGTCCGGAATCCTCGGGCTGGAACAGGCGGACCGTCAGCGTCGCGTCCGCGCGCTCGCCGGTGCCGAAGGGCGGAAGGAAGTCGCGCATCGCGGCGTCGTAGCCGATCGGGACGCCGCGCGGAACGAGAAGCGGCGGATCCGCGCCGGGCTCCTCCTCGGGTTCGCCGGCGCGGCGGCGGAGGGTGCCGGAGAAGCCGCCGCGCGCCGATTCGGAAAGGCGGATGGCGGGGCGGCGGCGGCGGGTGGCGGGGTCCACGAGACACGCCTCGAACGCGCCGTGCGACATTCCGCGGACGCGGAGCGCGCCGTTCGCGTCGGCGCGCGAGAGCCCTTCGAACGAACGGACGCATCCCTTGCCCGGCGCCGGGAAGCGCCACTCGACCCACGCGCCGGGAAGCGGCGCGCCGCTCTCGTCCTCGACGGACAGCTCCGCCGTGGCGGGGTGTCCGAAGGCGGCGGCGCCGCGTTCGGGCAGGCTCCACGCGCCCGCCGCGGCGTCGCGAACGAGGCTCGCGAGATCCTCGTCCGAAAGGTCCGGCGCCGGGACGGCGGGTTCCGGCGCCGCGCGTTGCGCGGGCGCGCGGACCGCCGCATTGGGGCTGTCCGCAAAGGCGTCGGCGTCGACCGTGCAGCCGTCGGTGGCCTCGACGGTTTCGAGCGCGGGGCAGCCGGCGAAGGCAAAGGGGCCGATCGAGGCGACGCCCGGCGCGCGGACGCGGCGCAGCGCGGCGCAGTTCGCGAAGGCGCCCGCCGGGATTTCGCGGACGCCGGAGGGCAGGTCGACTTCCTCGAGCCGTTCGCAGCCGGCGAAGGCGTCCGGCCCGATTGCTTCGAGCGAGGCGGGGAGCGCGACGGCGCCGAGCGGCCCGAAGTCGGCGAAGGCCGCGGGGCCGATGCGGCGCACGCCTTCGGGGACGACGACGGCGAGCGAGCGCTCCGCCGCGTCGCCGTCGGCGGGCTTGCGCCAGCGCGGGGGCGGGGCGCGCCTCGGGAACGTCCCTTCGGCGATTTCGGCGACGGGCAGGCCGCCGAGCCGGGCGGGGATCGCGAGGACGCCGGCTTCGGGCGGGTCTTCGGCGGCGACCGTCGCGGCCTCTTCGGCGCCCGCGAGCTTCACGAACTGGAAGCCCGCGTCGCGCGGCGGGCCGTCGGCGCCGCGCGCGAGGAGCCATTCGACGTCGGTCGAGGCGGGGAGCCGGCGGCAGCCCGACTGGCGCCAATCGGCGGCGCCGAAGGGCGCGTAGGCGGCGGACGCGCCCTCGCCCCAGAGCGAGACGGACGCGTCGGGGCGGTCGAACCAGAACGCGCGGGGCGCGGTCTCCGGCCAGGCGCCGTCGATCTTCGCCGAGAACCCCTTCACGCCGCACGGGAAACGGACGCCCCGCGCGACGGTCGTCCTGAGCGCGTGCTCCGCCACGCCCGTGAGCGGCGCGCCGCCGAGCGCCGGCGGGAGGACGACCACGTCGTTCGTGAGCGTGCACCGCTGGAGTTTCGCGCCGCCGTCGGAGACGAACCACGCGAAGCCGCCTTCGCTGCGCTCGCCGCGCCCCTCGGGAACGGCCCGCTCCCAGTCGGCGCGGACGCGCGCGCCGCCGATCTCCGCCGGCGGCGGCGCGGCGGGGTCCACCGTCGCGAGGAGGCGGGCGGTGCCGTCGCCGCGCCTCTGCCAGATGCAGCCGTCCGTGACGCGGACGCCGGCGAAGCGCGGCCCGGTCGCGGCCTCCGTCCAGTCGGCGTACCAGTCGGCGTGCTGGGGCGATTTCGTCCGCGCCGCGACGCCGAAGACGTGCGAGAACGGCCCGTCGGCGCGCTCGGGGGAATCCGGCGCGTCGCCGCGGTCGGTCGCCGTCCACGCGACCGGACGCGACCCGTCCGTGCGCGCGAACGCGCTGGCGTCGATCGAAATGCCGTTCGGGCCGGGGATGACGACGACGTTCGCGAGCGCCGGGCAGTCCGCGAACGCGCGGCGGGAAATCGATTCGGTGTTGCGCAGGAAGACGCATTCGAGCGACGGCAGTCCCGCGAGCGCGCCTTCCGGGACCGTGCGGACGTTCTTCGCGACGACGAGCATCTTCGCGCGGGCGAGCGCGGTCTTCCCCGCCTCGCCGGGCCGGAACCGCACGGCGACGGGGAAGCCGGGCGGCGCGAAGGCGCCGTCCGCTTCCGCGCCGAAGAAGCACGCCGTGCCGTCCGTCGCGATCGCCGCGACGAGCGCCTCGCCGGCGGCGACGGGAGGAGGCTCCGCCTCCCCCGATCCGGTCTCTGCGGTCTCTGCGCTCTCCGCGTGGGATTCAGACTCCGCGTTCTCCGCGAACTCCGCGTGAGAACCACCCTCCGCGTGTCGGAAGAGGAACCGCGGTTCGGACGCCGGGTCGGACGGATCGATCTCGCCGTCGCTCCTCCGCGCCAGCATCCACGCCCAGAAGGCGTCGTCGTCGCGCCACATCCGGTCCCACCACCACGCGCCGGGGAGCGGCGGGTATTCGCGGTATTCGGCCGCGCCGCCGAGCGCGGAGACCTTGTCGAAGAAGGGCTTGAAGCGCCGGTCGAAGGTCTCCTTCCACGCGAGCGCCTCGTCCTCGTCGCGCCCCTTGTCCTCCTGTGCGATCCACCACGCGCCGGGGATGCGCCCGTTCGGCTCGCAATACGGGAAGAACCACGCGCCGGAGACGGACGCGAACCGCCCGGGATGGTCGAACGCCATCCCGGCGCCGATCGCGGCGCCGGAGCCGAGGCCGGTAAGGTGGATGCGCGCCGGATCGATCGCCGGGCCGCCGAGCGCCTGCGACGAGCGCGCGACGGCGAGTACGAGGTCGGAGAAGAGCTCCGCCTGCGGGCCGAAGGGGTCGCGCGGCCAGCCGTCGGAGATGTTGTGGTTGCCCCAGTCCGGCGGCATCGGGACGAGCAGCGCCGCGGGGTGCGCCGCCTGAAAGGCCGCGGAGCAGACCTTGCCGATGCACGCGGTCTGGCGGAACTGCTTCGCGAGGTCCGTGCCCTGCTCGCCGTTGCCGGGCAGGTAGACGACGAGCGGCACGGCGCCCGTGCAGGCCGCGGGCGGCGGGAGGAAGAGCAGGAAGGGCAGGCGGTCGGGCAGCGCGTTGTTGGCGTGGAGGTTCTCGTTCGTGGCGGCGCCCGCCGCCCGCGCGTTGAGCCTGCGGATGTCGTCGCCGATCGCCGTCCCGGCGGGCGGCAGGTCGCGGCGGAACCAGAACGCGCGCAGGCCGAACGGCGCGCACTTCTCCGCGAGGTCCGGCGACGTTTCGTAGGCCTCGATCGCGCCGCCCGCGCCCATCCCGGGCGCGCCGGGGAAGCGCGAGCGCTCGTGCCAGCCGCCGTCGCGCCACCAGGCGGCGTTGCCGGCGCTCGGCTCGGGCATCGCCTCCGGGCGCGCGAGACGGTCGCCCTCGAACGCCGCGCGCGCGCCGGCGTTGCCGCGGATCGCCGCGCGCCGCGCCCACCATTCGCCCCACGCCGGATCGACCGCGAGCGTCGCGTGGCCGCGCTTGCGGGCCAGCTCGTCGCGCCCGAGGAACCGGCCCGCGATGTCCGCCATCCCGTCCGCGCCGCGGCGCACGAGGACCGAATCGCGGCGGCCGCACAGGAACGGCCACTCCGTCGGCGCGCCGTCCGACGGGCGGAACGGCTCGTAGGCGTAGGGCGCCGGGGCGTCGGCGGAATTGGCGTCGACGGTGCCGTGGAAGGCCGGGCGCAGCCGGCGGTGCGCCGGCGCGACGGGGACGAACCCCGGGTCGTCCGCGAAGCCGCCGCGGAGCAGCGCCTCGTTGGCGAGATCCTTGAAGAAGTGCCGGACGGCGTCGCCGCCGGCGTCCCCGGACGCCTTCGCGCGGCCGAGCAGCGCCCGCACGTCCGCGTCGCGCGAGCATTCCTCCTCGAACGAGGCGGGCGCGAGCAGGGCGCGCGCGCGGGCCGCGAGGTAGAGCGTGCGCGGCGGCGCGTTCGAGGGCGCGGCGAGCGCGACGATCCGCCGCAGCGTCGCGCGGGCGTCGTCCCGGAGCGAGGCGCGGTAGAATCCGGGGCGTTCCGGGTCGAGCAGCTCGGGGACGCCGGGGCGGCCGTAGAGCCGGTAGTTGGCGGCGAGGAGCAGCAGCGCCGGATCGGCGTCCGGCTTCGCCTCCTCCTCGCGCAGCAGCGCCCACGCCTCCGCGAAGCGGTCGCGCCAGTCGAGCGCCGCCGCGCGCCGGAACGGGTCGGGCGAGGAGAGCTCCGGATCGTCCGCGTCGAACATCCGCGCCAGCTCCGCCGCCGTGAAGCACGTGTTCGTCGGCAGGTCGTCGTAGCGCCGGACCGGCACCGTCTTCGCGAGGGAGCCGCCGGGCTCCATTTTCCAAACCTCGGACGCCGGCTCCGGCGCGGCGGGGTCCCCGGGGACCGGCGGGCGCGGCGTCTGCGAGATCACCGGCGCCGCGGGCGTCGGCGGCGCGGAAAACGACGCCGGCTCCACGCGGAGCGGCAGCGCCGCGGACGCGGAGGCTGGCCGTTCGCGCGCCGGCGTCTCCGGCGGCTCCGCCGGCTCGGGCGCCGGTTTCGCCGGATCGACGGGGTCGGGCTCCAGACCGCGCCGGCCGGGCTCGACGGCGAAGCGGACCGTCCAGACCATCTGCGGAACGGACGTGTGCGGCGAAAGCGGCGGAACGATCGCGCCGAAGCGCCCCTCCCGCGCGCGCGGCGAGCGGAAGAGGACCGTCGAGGCGACCGCCTCGGCCCCCTCGCGGAACCGGACGGGCCCTTCGCTCCAGCCGTCCGCCGGCGCCTCGCGCGGCGTGCGGAGCGCGTCCGGGACGGACGGCGCCGCCAGCAGCGCCCCGCCGGGCGCCGGCGAGAACTCGATCCAGAAGCGCGCGAGGCCGGAACGGAACGCGGGCGTCGCCGCGGCGCGGACGAAGAAATCGGCCGTCCGCCCGTTCCCGAACGGCGGCAGGAGCTCGCCCGCCTCCGCGTCGAACCCGACCGGATCGCCGTGCAGGCGCGTTCCCTGCGGCAGCGCGGAGACGATCATCGGAACCCTTTCGCCGACGGCGCGCAGCCGCGCCTCGACCGGCGCGCCCGGCTCCGCGCCGGCCGGCGCCACGCGCCAGACGCCGCCCGACGGCGCCGACAGCGAAAGCGGAACCGCCGCGTCGTACCGGCCCGCCGCGGAGACGAGCAGCGCGGGCGTGGAGACGGTGCCGAACGCCGGACCGGGGAGCCGGACCAGGCCGGAGGCGCCCGTCGCGACGCCGGCGAGCCGCGCGACGCCGTCCGCGCCGGTTTCCGCCGAGGGCTCCAGGCGGACGTCCGCGGAGTTCCGGTCGCCGGCGCGCCACCGGTCCGATCGGACGATCCACCCGACCGACGCGCCGGCGAGCGGGGATCCGTCTTCGGAGAGGACGCGGCACGCGAAGTCGAACCGGGCGCCGAACGTCGCCGCGATCTCGGCCGCGGCGTCCGGCGCGGACCTCCCCGCGTCCGGGTCGCGTCCGGATGTCCGGACGGAGACGAGGGGCTCGTCCGCCGGCGCGGCGGCCGGGGAAAGGAGCAGGATCGCGACCGCGACGGCGGAGGCGGAGGAAAGGAGGGAACGTTTCATGGCGGGGTGTTCGGGATTGTCCACAAATTTCAATTGTCCACAATTGTCCACAAATGGCAAATCCAAATTCAAGGCTCTGCGGCCTCTGCGTTCTCTGCGTGGGATTCAGACGCGGCGGGTGCGTTCGTGGCGGGGTGCGGGCGAACGACGCGGAAGAGAAGGTAGAAGGACCACAGAACGGCCCAGGCGACGAGGACGATCGAGCTGCGGAGGTCGCGGCCGGTTTCCGGATCGCTCCACGAGGATAGCGCCGGCGTCGCGCCGATGAAGAGGTAGTAGGTCTGGAAGACGAGGAAGAGGACGGCGAAGCCGCGCGAGCAGCCTGCGCCGCAGAACCGCCCCACCGACCACAGGAAGAGAGCCTGCGCAGCCGAGGCGTAGAGGCAGAAGAGAACCATCGCCGCGCAGGCCGGCTGGATCGGGCGTTCGGGAACCATCGCGAAGGAGAAGAGGGCCAGATGCGCGACCGTCAGCGGCAGGGCGAGCGCGAGAACCGCGGCGGTTTTCGCGATGGCGGCGAGCGCGGGGTGGCGGTAGCGCGGGAGCGGTTCGACGGCCGCCGGAACGGAGCTTTCCCAGAACGCGCGGGATTCGGGAGTCCTCCCGCACGGCGCCGCGAACCAGAGGCGGCCGCCGAGCGACGGAAAAAGCAGGAGGAAGGCCGCTCCGGAATCCGGCGGGGCGGGAACGCGCCGGCAGCGGTTCGCGGGAACGCGCAGGACGGTCCACGGGGACTTCCACGATCCCCTTCTCGCGATTGCGACGCTCCATGCGGAACGGACCAGTTCGTATTCGTCGAAGCACCAGATCGCAAACGCCTGCCAGCCGGCCATGAAGACGGCGGGCAGGGTAGCGAAAAGGGCGGCGTTCCCGATGGACATCCTGATACCGATGCTGATGACGAAAACCGCGACGAAGACGAAGGCGAACCAGCGGAACACGTCGAAGAGGACGAGTTCCGGCGGAGCACGGAAGCGTTCGGAGAAATCGGCGTCGAGGCGGTTCATTGTTTTCGGACGTGGCGGACTTTGCGTGAGGGGTTAGAGGGACTTGGGGAGGAGGAGGGCGAGGCGTTTCATTGCGGGCGGGGGCGGGGCAACTTCTTCTCAAAACATGATGTCGCCGGGAAGGCACGTGCCAAAGCCGCAGCTGCCGCCGTCGTCATCCGCGGCGGGGGCGTTGGTGTAGGGGCGGATCGTCGCGTCGGTCTCGATCCAGGGTTCGAGACGCTCCCGCCAGTCCGTGACGAACTCCAGAGCCATTCCGTCAAAGTGGTACGCCTTCTCTTCCTCTTCCGTCCTGAACGGGTTGAAGATATGGGCGATTTCCTCCTGGGCGGCCTCGTCGAGCTGGAAGTACATCGTCTCGACGTCGTACTCCTTCGTGAAGGGGACGAAGCCGGTGAGAATCTGCACATAGCGGTAGTTCGTGGAGAAATGGTACTGGCGGGAGAAGGCGCCGGGCACGTCCTTCATCCTCCGCACGAAGACGTCGGTGTCCTCGATGATGGGCGGCAGATGCCAGCCGGGCGGCCGGTGGCCGATTCGCTTCCCCGTCCGGACCGCCCGGCAGATCCGGGCGACTTCGTCCTCGGTGAGCACCTTGCCAAGGCCGTAGGTGCTGGCGACGAAACCGGCGATCGTCCGTCCGGCATCGCCCGCATCCGCGGGCTCCGCGTGAGATTCATCCGCAGCAGCACTCCGTGTGGCGGGGGGCGCGCACGTCAGGACGACGAGCGGCGGGCGGGTTTCGAACGGCTTGAGCTTCGCGACCGGCGTATCGACGCAGAAGAACGTGGTGAAGCCGGGCTCGACCTCGACGGAGGACTGGACACTGCGCGAGGCGAAGAACGGCGGCTTCTCGCAAAATCCGTCCGCGTCGGGCGTCGTTTCGGGCGAGGGCGGCGGGACATGGTCGAGCTGCAGGTCGAGCGTCATGCGGGCGGCCGGCGTGGCGTTCGTGGGAGGAAACAGGAAGAGGTACGTTCCGACGAACCGCTCCGTGAACGGGCCCGTCCGCTTCGTTCGGAACAGGAGCGACGTTCTCTCGTAGAATTCCATCACATGTGATGCGCGAATATCGCTTTTCCGGGGACGGAAGGCCCGGCCCCCGACCGCATTCGTGAGCCGGCCGAGGACGGCCGCCGCCGCCTCGGCGTCGAGGACCGCCGAGAAGGTCTCGGCGGAACCCTTCGCCGCGGACTTCTCTCCGTCGCCGAACGCGGCGCGAAGGGCGCCGTTCGTGAAGGCGGCGTCCGGAATCTCGACGAAGCGGACTTGCAACGCGGGTGGAATCGGCGCGGCGGGCGCGTTCGTGGCGGGGTCTTCGGCGCGCGCCGGCGCGGCCGCGAGGGCGAGGATGGGGAGGAGGAGGGCGAGGCGTTTCATTGCGGGCGGGGGCGGGGTCAAGGTTAGTGGTTGGCGGCGGGGGGCGGCTGCGGCCGGGTGTCGCGGCTGAGCCGCTCGGGGAAAGTGGAGTTCACGGGAATGTTCTCCTTGTCAAACATTGTCCCAGGATTGCAATCCGCACTCGAGCGTCAATGTCGCTGCCAAGAGCGCGAGGATTCGCTCTTGGTCCGGATGGAGGTACTCGTTGAGATCGTCGTTGACATCCCCGATTTTGGTTTTCCCGAATCCGAATCGAGCACGAACGAGCTCCATTGGAATCCTCGCGGGATGGACATCGGCAAAAGGGTCGTGAAGGCAGATTGAGCGGCCAGTTGCAATCTTGATTTCAAACCAGTGGTGTCGATATCCCGTTGTCTTGACGGTCTTTCCGATGGTTGCGTCATTGATCGCAAGAACGGGGCCGCCAGCATCGAACGAGTAGTCAAACGCCCACGAAAGCGTTTCGTCGGAAAGGCGGATTGTTCCTTGGAAGCCCCCCCGAGAAATGGTCGGTGTTTTGATGCTGATGACGCATTGGACGCCTGCGACAACGATCCGGGCGTCATACTGGAAGGCGCCCGCCGTATGCCGTGAAAGCGTCAGCAGTGTGACGGCGGATCGACGATCGACACCACCGAAAAGACTTCGGGTTTTCAAATGCCGGTCAGAAAACAGCAAGAAACTCACGGAACGATCTCTTTCTTTCAATGTGCCTTGGATCGCCCACTACGAACAGAGTAACGCTCCGCGAGCGCGAGGAGGGGGAGGAGGAGGGCGAGGCGTTTCATTGCGGGCGGGGGCGGGGGTTGGGCGGCCTTGCACGGCGTGGCGGGGTGCCGCCACGCCGGCTGCGGCCGGGTGTCGCGGCTTCGCCGCTCGCGGGCAAGAGGGTTCACGGGGCGGGCTCCTCCGCGCCATCAGCGGACTCCGCGTGGAGGGCGGGCGCGTTCGTGGCGGGCGGCTGTGCAATCTTATCCGCACTGGCGCGATTCCCCAAGATGCGAAGAGCCGTCTGCTCGACGAGAGGGGCAAAGACTTCAA
>Ga0256407_10002367_pt1 | contig 36327 bp, 57 predicted proteins | sample RumenRJG_04DNA_FD_193489 | JGI IMG/M metagenome (GOLD analysis project Ga0256407, IMG submission 193489) | Bovine rumen microbial communities from Lethbridge, Alberta, Canada - RJG_04 | ecosystem: Host-associated > Mammals > Digestive system > Stomach > Rumen | place: Canada: Alberta...
GCCCTTGGCTTCGATACACTTGCCTCCGCCGATATAGACGCCGATATGGTGCCGGTTGTCGTCGCTCTTGCGGTGCAGGAAGACGGCGGAGCCGGGTTTGATCTCCCCGCCGCCCTGCTTCCGCCCGAACTCGATTTCGCCCTTGTCACGGCAGTACTGGTTCCAGATCGTGTTCGATCCGTGGAAGATGTACGCGCCCCACTTGGCCATCAGGGCGACCCAGAGGCCGCTGCAGTCGTAAACGTGCTTCCCGATCCACTGCCCGCCGTAGGCTTTGGTTTTCTCGGTCTGTGCCGCGCTGCCAGTCTGCCGGGTGCCGCTGTTGACGGCCACCTGGTCCGCTGCCGTCCAGATCTGGCCGTAGGCCGACCAGATGTACCCGCACCCCTCGTCAAGGATGGCCTGCGCACCGCTGACGATTTCGCTTGCCGGAATCATACAATCACCGCCTTACGCCAATATCCAAGTCGCAGAACCGCTGATATGCGAATTGGCGGGAATATTATGCTGACCGACTCTGATATAAACCTTCCCGTTGCTTCCTGAACTTACTCTTACCTCGCCCCAGTTCGCCGGGAAAGAATTATAATCATCTTTTATAGCAAAATAAAAGTCCGTATCTGGAATATAACCGCTCGGCAATGTTGCGATTTCATACGGCACGTATTCGGTTAACGCGCTATTTACCTCCGCGTTGAATGTCAGCGTGACAACCTTTCCAACTCTCGACAATTCGCCATCAACCTGTGCAGATGTGTTAAACAACGATGTATTGCAAATATTCAGGAATGCAACCATATCCGGTTCCTGCGTTGCCGCAATTGCCGCATAATAATCTTCCGGCGCGGGTGTCCAATCGGTCGGCATTGTCCCGGTTTCGATCATAGGATGCCAGATCGTGAAATCAAACGCCTCACCCACATTTTTGGTCGAAAAGAAAATCGCAAGCCGAACATTTCCGTTTCCGGTCGCAGTCTGTTCAACTTTCATGGCCGCGCCCGGATCAATCATTGTATACCCCGGATCATACGGAAGATTTATTCTCACGCCGCATTTATTTGTTGAGTGATTGTTTTTGATGTATATGCTGATTGTATAGTTTTTCCCACTTTCGCCGATATACTTTCCGTATGCGATATTTTCGGCTTTCCCGCCTACATAGCACACATAATTATAAGCCCCACCGCTTCCAGTGATCCTCGTTGCGTCCGTAGCTCCCCATTCAGGAACAGCCACATTTCTTGTCACTGCAAGCGTCAAGTCATCAGAATATACGTCTGGTTTCGTGCTGTTCAGCAGCAGATTTCTTCCGCCGACCTCAAGTTCGTCAAGCTTTTTCTTATCGCTATAGCTCATCAGGCCGTTTACGCTGGTCGTGGCTGGATCATAGGTAGTTCCGACAATATACCATCGCATAATGCCGGTCGTACGTTTCAGCCTGAACGCCAATGTCTGCCCGCCGTTCCACGCGTTCAGTCCTGCCGGCTGCACGTCATTGTAGTAAATATTACCGACAGTGCCGTTTACGCTCAGCATCGGGGTGCCGTTGTAACCTTGCGCGTAATCGAACTTCACGTACACGACGACTCCGTCTTTAAAGTACAGGCCGTCGATATCACGATAGTTGGCACCGATTCCCGTAGCAACTTTCGTCTGCGTCGCGGCTTCGGTCGAGCATGTTCCCGAATACTGAATTTTCCGGGTATACAGACTGTCGATCACGTCATAAATCTGCGGCATTCCTACCCAGTCCATATCCGACCATGCTGCCCCGGCGGCTTTCGCGTCTGTACACCGGTAAATCTTATTGTCCTTCCGTACGTAGTCTCCCTCAGCATACGCGCTGCTGTCGGAATAGATCGGTGCGTTCGAGATCACGTTCTCGATGAACTCACGAAGCCCGGCGGAGTTTACGGCTGAAGAAGCGGAGTTGCTTGTCGTGTTGCTGTTCAGGATCGTTTTTCCGTACCGTCCGGTCGTTGCGCGGTCGCCGTCCACAATGAACCATACGTCCTCATACTTTGTCAGCGCCAGTACGGTCTCTGCCTGCCATTCGCTTGCTCCGGCGGGTATTCCTCCACTTCTGTAAATATACAGCGCGCCGAGGTTATTCACATTCAGCAGCGGAATTCCGTTGTAGGTCTGCGGGTTCACAAACCGCACAAATATCGTCAGACCGTTCGTTAACGCGGTGATCCCACTGATTGTAACGGTTTTTTCCTGCGTAGCTGCCGCGGTTGTGCACTCTCCATAATATAACGGTGTCATGTTGTTCAGCTTCGTTTTGTCATTCGCGCTCATCAGTCCGGCCGCGCTCTGAGTCGCTGTGCTGTTCGGGATGGTCAACGTCCTGTCTGTGACCGTCATCTGCCCGTTGATATCCTGTGCTACCTGTGAAAGCGTGACCGTTCCGCCGAAAGCAGGCATCAGGTTCGAGGTGGGCTTGCCGCTGACTGGGGTGTAAATATGCTGTAGATTTTTAATATCGGTACTCAGCACCGCCGCCGTCGCCTGTGTCGCATCCCAAGCCCCGACCGCATGTGCGGAAGTGAATTTGTACAGCTTCGCGGGCGCGTCTGCTCCTGTCGTGTGCCAGACATAGTCTCCGATATTGTACGCCGTGTTGGTACTGAAAACGGGCGCGATGGATGTCAGCAGGCTTGACCAGTCTGCCGGGATGGAATCGATCGCCGCATCGATGGTCGCAATCAGGGTATCGATGCCGCTGATGATCGTGCCGGGATCTACAATGGTATCGGTCGAGGATTTCTGCACGCCCACGGTCGCCGCGCCGATGGTCGTCACCGTGCTTCCGTTGGTCACCTTGATCACGATGACGATCTGCCCCGGTACAGCGTAGGCTGACTGGGGAAGAACAATCCACCCTTTGTTTCCGTTGCTGTTCCCATCCACTACCGCCACGGTCGCGCCGTCAGCGCGGAGGATCATGCCGCCGACCGTGCCGGAGATTTCTTCCGGCTCGCCGTTGTTAAACAAGACCACGCCGACCAGATTCCCGGCGTTGTCCTGTGTAAACAGCGACCCGTCCAAAACCTGCGGCTTGAGCGGCTTCTGTAGATCCTGATTCAGCCATGTTTCAAATACCGCCATTATTGCCTTCCCCCTTCAGAAATTCGTTGATTGGCACGTCCTCGACCGTCCCGCCGAGCCGCCGGATCTCGGCTTTCAATGCCTCGATGGTCTCCTCGCGGTTCTTCATGTCCTTCCCGTACCCGGCTTTTAACGCGCCCAGTTTCTGGACGATGGCGACCATGTGGGCGCAGAATCCGATGTAGCCGTGGGAAATCAGGTCTTTGACCGCACAGTCGCAATCCACGATAAGGCTGTCCAATAGTTCGGTTGTGTTCATCATTCCGTTGCTCATGTCGGCACACTCCCTAAATAATGTAGCGTGTTCGCTGTGACTGCGGTAACCAACTTCCCGTTGGCAAGCTGTTCCTGCCCGTACTGGTCATGATAAACGTAGTCATGCGCGGCCCCGACCGTCACGCCCGTGACGACCGAGGTGCTTTGCCAAGTTGCCGTATCGTTGCTTCCAGTTATCATAAACCCTGTTCCTGCTGTTACCGTTGTACCCGCTGACAATGATTCATCTGTATGAATCCAATTCTCTGCGTATATCGTTTGCAGGAACTCGCCTTCTCCTTCAACGTGAAGGTCGCCGCATCCGATATTCTTTGCTTTCAACGCCGTAACAAGCCCATCTATGTCGATGATATCCGCCAGAATTTTTACCGCGCTTCCGCTCAGTTGCTGATTCGCCGCATCAATAATGACCCCGGCTTTCACGTTGCCGCCCTGATCAATCACGATGTCGATGCGCCCCGCCTGCACGTTCAGCTTGCTTTGCAGCATGAGCGCGTTGTCGGTATGATAGACAATCACGCCGGTCTGTGCGTCCAGTTCGATGCCGGCCTGCCGGAGGATCTCGTCGACCGTGTCCATATCCTCCTGCGTGGCCTTGAGGCTGATCAGGTAATCGTTGCGGTCGATATTCGTGTGAAACTCCTGCCGCTCGTATTCGACGTTCGTCTGCCCACGTCCGCCAACGCCTCCACCGGAGGCACGCTCGGCAGTCTCCCGGTTGATGTAGATGATGTTCGGGATATAATCCCCGATCTCGGGCCGGTTCGCCGTCGGATCGAGAAGGTCGATATCAAGCCGGATGATCTGCTTCTGGAACTTCTCACCCGTCTCCGGGATCTCAATGATTGCCGTGTCGTGCAGGCGCAGCGGGACGTCGTTATATCCGAGGCGCCGGAGGTCTGCTGTTGTTCCGCTGATGCTGATCCGCGGCTCCCGCGTCAGTTTCAGCGCCTCCCAGGTCTTTTCGAGCAGGACGTCTGCGTCTTTGATGTCGCCGTTCTGATAGTAACCGAATCTCGGCCGCCCGTTCCGGCCGTACAGCGCGGTGGCTGCCGGGTCCTCAATGTATGTCTGGCCGGCAGGCTTGGCCGGGTGGTCCGCCGTCGCGGTCCAGACCTCGTCCTCAAACGTGAGTTCCTGCATCTCGTCCTGACCGGAAACCTCAACGCTCCCGCCGTACCCGTACAGGGCCGTCAGAATTTCGGTATCATCGTAGGTGACCGCGGCGTCCGCCATGTTCTTGTCGACCGAGAGCCGCAGGCCGCGCCAGGTTCCCTGGGCCGGTGCAATATCCAGATACCGCCCGGAGATGTTCCCGTTTGCGCTGACGGTGACGCGCGGAGTGATATAAACGTTCCAGTTTGTCTGGATCGTTCCGACCGCCTGCCATACGCTCCCGCGCCCGATGTTGCAGCTCGAAACGTTCGTTGCCGTCACGTTTCCGACGCTCCAGAGTGTTCCCGTCAGGATTCCGCCGAGCGCCTGGGTGGGTGTTTTGTTGGTGATCTCCTGCTGATTGATATGCTCATCCGACAGCTCGGAAATCGCCACGCTCTCCGCGACGATCTGCTGATAGTGCTCCGGTTCTGTATTCGTGAGATGCCGGATCTCAAAAAGCTGCAGATCTCCGGTCGCCGGGTCCGCAAAAAGCAGCCGCATCCCGCGCGTGATCGCTTTCTCACGGTCGAACGGAAACGTCAGGTTGACGCTCATCTCTTCCTGGGTCCAGTGCCCCTCTTCCATATCGTCCCGCGCGAAGAGGAGCGTTCCGGCCATGTTATAGAACTTGATCTCCATTATTGCCACCTTTCGCGCCATTTCACGCTGCCGGTTCCCGTGATCGTCTGGCTGCCTGTTTTGGGAATCAGGAAGCTCGACGCCACGGTGTACTTGTCCATGATCGAAACGCCGCCGACGTCGATCGTCTGCCGGTTGAGGTCGATTGTCAAATCCCCCGCCGGAATCTCGGAGAGTGTGATCGTCTCGCTGCCGTTGCTGTAGCTTTGGTTCGTCGCCGCGGCGTCAAGCGTGCGGGTGATCTTCATCAGCGGTGCTGCGTTCCCGAGCACGTAGAACGCAGACCCGCAGGCCGTGCTCTTTTCCTCGGTACTCGTCCAGAATGGATTCTCAAAGCATGTGAACGTCAGGCGGAGCTTTGCCTCCCACCACTGCCGGAAACTCGGCTCCGGTTTCCCCGTGCATACGCACTGCAGATACTTGTCCGCGTACAGTGGGAGCTCGAGCCGGTATTCCTTGTCCGTCTTCGCCCATTCCGAAATAGCAAGGAGCGCCGCCTGCCTGGTGATTTTGTTTTCGCGCTGCAGGCCAAAGGTGATCGCGACCGTCCGCGTGCCGCAGCGCATCCGCACAAAGTCAGAACCTGCGTTGATCGCCCGAGGGCGGGATACCGGGTTCAGCTCAACAGGGCCGACCCGGATATCCTCGATCCTGACGGGCGCGATTGTCTCGAGTGCTACGCCGTCGAATAAAATCATCTCTGCTGCCACCCCGATCTTGTCAAACTCCGGAAGCTGTTCCCCTGCTCCTCGGATATCACGCGGCCCACAATCTGGCCGCTTAGGTAAACGTTACCGCCTGCACGCACGTTGTCACGCATTACGCCGCCGAGCGTGTCGTAATCGACGCCGCGGCCGCCGTTCTTGAAATCCTGCCAAATCCGGTTCTCCTCTGCTGTCAGGATGCCCTCGCCCTCGTGAAGCGCGGCAAGGTAATTGTCAAACGGCACGTAATCGAGGCCGCTTTCGTGTGAGCCGTTCAGTATGCTGCCGCCCTTGTAGCTGAAATTCCCGAAGCCGCTGATGAAAATGCCGTACCCGTTCAGCCGGTCAAGGTCCGCGATGATGGCGTCAACTGCTGCTGAAACCTCACCCTCGTGGTCGTTGATTCCCTGCGCCAGCCCGCTGATCGTCTCGCCCATTGCCTCAGAGGCGATGTCGCCCAGGTTCAGCGCTGCGATGCTCTCGCGTGCCTTTTCGACCAGTCCGTCGTAGACTTCGTCCACCGCGAGCTTCTGCTCCGTCAGGGTGTCCGTAATTTCCTGCTTGCCCGCCTGTACCTCGGCATACAGGTCGTTGATCGTATCTTTTTGCTGTTCTGTTGCGTTTGCGAGGGCATACAAATAGTCAGCGCTTTCAACGCTTCCATCCGACAACGACGCGAGTAGATCAGCATTAAATCCCATCTTCCGCGCCTTTTCCATGTTGTCGAGGTAATCACGCATAAACTTAACCTGACTATCGAGGTTTGTTTGGATATCATGCGCGGAAACGCGGGTATTGCCGAACTCGTTGATTTGCTTGTTCAGCCTGTCCCATTCTTTTTCGTTGTCCTTCGTCCTCGGGCCGAGCTGTTCAAGCTGTCCGTTCAGGCTTTCCAGCTCGCGCTCCGCTCTCTGCCCGGGTGTGACGACTTCCTCGAGGCCTTTCACCGTTCCGCTGATCGAGTCCATTGTGGCCGCTTTGAGGTTCGTCACGTAATCCGTGACCGCCTGCAGCGATTCCTGCGCGGTCTGGATCGCGGTCTTTTCGGTGCTGCTCAGCTCCCGGATGCTTTCGCCGGCGTCATCTGCAGCCTCTTCAATCACGCCAAGCTCCTCGGCCAGGATCGCGTACATTTCCGCTTGGATCTCCTCGGTCTGGTTCAGCTCATCGGCTTTCTTGGCGTACTCGTCCTGTGCGGCAGTGACCCCGCTGAGCGCCGTGGCGTATCGTTCGAGCGCGTCCACAGGGTCGTTCTCGGAGTGCATCACATACGGCCCGGTGTGCATCCAATTCAGGATATTTCTGTCGATCGTCCCGGTCGCCTGATAGGATTTATCCAGCTCGTCGAACACGTCCTGCCCGACGATATTCGCCAGTTTCCGCGCCTCGATGTTCGCTTTTGCGCGGGCCTGCGTGATTTTGTTTTCGTAATCCGCGAGATCTTCCTTCGCGCTCTCTATCGCGTCCCGCTGCCTGTAGTACGCTTTCCAACGGATCAGCGCTTCCTGCTGTTTTTTCCACTCGTCAACATAGCCCTGCAGCGCGTCCGCTCCGCCTTTTACCTCGCCTGTCTCTTTATTGATCAGGTCGGAAAGGCCGGGGATCTCCTTCTGCAGTTCGTTCAGGTTCATCAGCCACTTGGCCTGCGCCGCGGCGATTTCTTCCTCGGAAAGCCCGAGCGCTTTCAGGCCCGCCGCGCCTTCTTCGCTGTCGCTGCCGAGCGCGAGGAAATAGGCCGAGAGTGATTCGAGGAAGGTCTTTCCGACGGCCGATCCAACCTCGCCGCTGAAGCCTGCCGTCAGTGCGGAGAGGAGGGTGCTCCATCCTTCTGCGTCGTTCGGGTCGAGCGTGTTTGCGGCGCTCGCAATGTCTTCGAGGAAAGTCGCCACGCCTTCGGCATCCGTGCCGCCGAGCTCTGCAAGTGATCCGGCGTCTTCGAGCATGATATTGATCAGCTCTTTGAAAGCATCGGCCCGTGTCTTGTTCATGCTCTTTCCGCTGAGCGCTTCGGCCAGACTGTTGATCTTTCCGCTTGCTATCGCCGCGTCTCTCCCGAACGTCGAGCCGGTGACCTTCTGGACGGCCTGCATCCACCCGGTCCAGTGCTTCTGGCTGTCTGCGTCCAGCTTGTTCGCGCTGCCCGCGATTGTGCCGAGATAGGTCCCAGCGCTCGCGCCGCCGGAGAGCGCGTTGATCATGGTGACGGCGCTGTCGCTTCCGAGCGCGTTGACAAGGTCGGCCCACATCTGCGGATACTGACCACCGAGGTCGTCCGCCGCGCCCGCGATTGCCGTCATCGCGCCGGAAACTCCTTCATTCTGCAGGATGTCGTTCAGGTTCGGCACCTTGTTCGCCAGGGTGTCGAGCATCTCTGTCCAGTCGTCTTTCTTGAAGTTCGTCGTCTGGCTCAGTGATTCAGACAGCCCGCTGATCACGCCGGCATAGTCGTTGTTCTTCGCCGCTTCCACGGCGCCTGTAAATCCGGAGGCGCCGTCAAACGCGCTGATGAAATCGTCCCACCGTTTCCCGGCGCTCGCGCTGATCTGGTTCGCGCTCCCGGCGAGCCTGCCGATCGTGCTTGCTGTCCCGCGCGCCTTCTCGTCAAGGCCGGAAAGGTCGCCCTCCATCGCCTCGACAGCCGTCGCGAGGTTGCTCGTGTTGATCGCTTCCGCGCCGATGCTCCCGAGCAGACTGATCAGCTCGGACGCCTGCGCATGGATTTTCTCGACCTCCGCGAGCTTCGTGTCTGTGTCGACGTTGATCTCGTTAAACTCCTCGATCACGGTCTTTTTATTGATCCCGCCCGTAAGCGTCTCGAGGAAGTCCGCCAGCGTCCCGGCAAGTGGCTCAAGCACCAAAAGCATCAGGTTCCCGGCTGCTGTCTTCATGGTATCGACGGCCGTCTGAATCCTGCGCGTGCTGTTTGCGTAGCCGTCCGCCGTCTTGGCGAAGTCTCCCTGGGCGTCGGCGGTCGCCTGCATGAGGTACTGATACCGAAGCATTGTCTGCTCGCTCTGGCTCATCTTGTCGAATGCTTTTGTGATCCCCTGGGACAGCGCGTACGCCTCGAGGTTCGCCACGCTCATATTGATGCCGAGCTGCTTGAGCGGTTCCGTCTCGCCGCTGATGCCGCTCCTGATCTTCTGAAACGAAGTCTCGAAGTCGATATTATAGAACGACGACATGTCGGCCGCGAGCCCGGCGAGGTCGGTTGACATCTCGACGATCTCCGGCCCGGCCATCCCGGCGCTCTTCATCATCGCGCCGAGCGTGGAGGTGAATCTCTTCGCCTGCGTTTCCGTCAGACCGAACTGCGCGCCGGCTTTTTTTGACCACTCCTCGATCCGGTTTGCGCTCTCTCCGAAGGTGGTATCTACGACGTTTTGAACCTCGCGAAGATCGCTCGCGGCGTCAATCGCGGCCTTTCCCCAGTCCAGGAGCTTTTTCGCCACGCCTGCCGCGGCGAGTGCGCCGCCGACCTTTTTCGCCATGCTGACGAATCTGTTCTCTACCTGGTCTGTCCCCTGCTCGGCTGCGTCGTCCCACTTCTTACTTTCTGATTTGATCGAGTCCGTTACTTCTTTGATGCCGCTGATCGCTTTTCGATTGTCCGAAGTAATCTCGAATACAACCTGCCCGTCAGCCATCCTGTCCGTCACCTGCCTCTATCATGTGCATAAGCCCGGCAAATACGTTTGCCACGTCTTTGTCGTACTTTTTCGCCTGTTCTTCGTCGCTCAGATGCAGCGCCACCTGTGCCTTTGCTTTCATCAGCCACTGCCGCTCCTCGGCGTTGTACTTCGTCGCCTTCGGCATTGGACGCGTCCTAATCCCGAGCACCTCGCTGTACCGGCTCCCGTCCGGGATGTTCTGCAGCAGCTCCCGAAACTCGAGCCAGTGCAGACGGTCCCGGAAAAGGTCGATCCCGTAGCACTGCCGGAATGCCGAGCGGATCAGCCCGGCGTCCTGCTCAAAGCTCGTGACCTTTTTCTCGTCTCCGGTCGGCTTCTCCTCAAACAAAAGAGCCCGGACGGCAAGCATCACCCGGTGTACGTTCCTCGGGTGCTTTGTGAGGCATTTCAGGGCCTTATGCTCCCGCGCCTCCGGGATCAGGTCATCGCGCTGCATGATCTCCATCATCCGGAGCACGTTCCGAAAATCAAAATCCAGCCGGTAAAATCTGCCGTTTATCTCCACGCCCTCCGGGAGCGCTTCCTGCAGTTTCATTTTTTCTGTGCTTTCACGATCAGTTTACTGAGCCGCTCGCGGAAATAGTTTCCGCATATGCTGATAACCGCCAGCGCGTCCGCCTGGTAAAATGCCATCAGCTTTTCCGCCTGCGCCGCGCCGAAGAGCGTCTCGGCAAAGAAAAGCGCTGCGCGTTTCCTCTCATCTTCCGGGGTTTCCTCGGTGATATTCTGCAGCATTTTCTGCGCTTTGTTCAGTCCGGAAATGATCCGTCCCGGGTCCTCGTCCACGGTCAGCTCCAGACGCTCTTCGCCCTCGCGCACCGTGATTTTATCGTGCACCCTGTTCAGGGTGATTTCATACTTCCGCCGAAACATTTTTCTTTCCCCTTTCATTACAAAAAAGGGGAGGGTTTCCCCTCCCCGGTCTCATCAGGTCACGTCCGTCACTACGGGTTTGCCGTTGAAGCGGATCGTGCAGCCGAAGGCGTTCACGTCCAGCGTCTGGCCGCCGAAGGTGGTGATCGCGCCGATCGTGCAGTCGCAGACCATCTGCTTTCCTTCCGCGATGATCTTCACGCTGCTGTTCCGGTCCTCGCCGAGCTGGAACTGCAGGCCGGCGATGTAATCCTGCGCGGTGTCGCCGACGATGCGGCGGCCGGTAATCGTCAGCTCCGGAGCCGCGCCTGTCGTCTCGTTGTGAGCGAAGCCCTCGCCGCAGAGGAAGAAGAACTGCTGGTTCTGCTCGTTCTCGTTAAACTCCATGCCCTCGATGCCTTTGCACAGTTTGGCATAGGTCCAGGTGCCGGCCGCGCCGCCACTGCCGGGAGTGTACTCGGTGCCGATGTAAAGCTCATTTACCCAGTTCGCATTCATAGCTTACTCGCTCCTTTTGGTTTCAATTTTCACGGTCAGGGACGATGCCATCAGCCAATCGTTATTTTCTTCGCGCCCGATCCGCTGCGGCTCCGTCGCTGTCGTGATGTCCACGATCTGCCAGTCGTCTCCTGACGGGTAGCTGCGCGCAAACGTCAGCTCCTCGTGGATCTTGTCCATTGCGTCCGTCAGGGTCTGCAGATTCTTGTTTTTCCCGTTGATCGTCAGATCGAGCGGGATATACTTGTTTTTATCGAGGTATACTTCGCTCGGGACGCTCGGCCCAACCTCGCAGGTGATCCCTGCGCCAGCCGGCAACGCTCCGCGCGTGACGGTGGCAAAAAGTCCGAGCGTGTTCATCATCCGGATCACGGCTTCGACAGCCTGCCCGATGATAGTCGTCGATAGGTACTCGCTCATAGGTTCATCTCCAGGAGGCGCTGCGCCTGTTTTTCCCAAATCGGGAGCCGTGCCTTCTTTGCGGCCTCGCACCACTTCCAGGTGGCGTTCGGGTTCGGGTCCGGGATCGCGGTCCGGATTTCCCAGTACTGTCTGCGGGTGTACGGTGTCTGCCAGATCAGTTTCCCGTCGTCAAGCTGCGAGTGAATATAGCTCGACGCGATCAGCATGCCTGTGTCCTCTTTGCAATACTGGTTGCAGTCGTTCAGGATCTCGTTCGCCAGCATACCCATTCCGGCGCCGAAGGCGTACTTGATCCGGGTCTCGACCTTCTCACGACTGAAAATGATTTTTACCGGCATCTGTCCGCCTCCTTACTTGAGCCAGATCTCCCAGTGATGCAGCCGGTCCGTATCGTCCCGCAGTCCGTCGACGGTCAGCGCCGTATAGGTCACGCCGCGCACGGTGATCCGCAGGTCGCCGCCCAGGCGGTGGGCGCTGTCAAGCAGTCCGCGCCAGTCGAGGGCCGGGGTGCTGCGCCGCGCGTCCACAAACAGGATGCCGGTCAGCTGCTCGTCCGTGTTCGTAACGGATTTCACGATCTTCTGTTCCGGCTGCAGGTGGACGTGGCGGACGGTGTAGGTCGTGTAGGTCTGGTTCTGATAGATATCGGTCCCGGTGCACGCCTCGACCGTCGCGGTACTCCGCAGGATTCGTCCCGGGATGGGTCTCAGCATACGCATCCCCCCACGACCGGCACGGCCGGGTTCATGAGGCCGCTCTGCTCCAGGTAGAGCGCCGCCATTGGGCTTACGTTGCCCGCCATCGCGCCGCCGGCGCTTTTCTGCTCGCTGCCGGCGCGGCCGTTCACGTGTACCTTGCCGACGGTGAAACCGTTGTCGGATCGGCTGCCGGTGACGGAGTCAAGGCCGTTGACGGCCAGGAAATCTGTCTGGCTGCAGATGGCTTTTTTGTACAGGGTCAGTTGGAACGCGCTCATTTCCGTCGGATCGGTCCACCGCGCCATTGCGCCCACGATATCCTCCGCGCGGGCGCTCAGCGCCGGGAAGGAGGCCTCGTCGGCCTCCGTTCCCAGGTAGACGTCCGTATAGTAACTGTAGTCTACCGTCGCGCTCATGTTGTCACCCCGTTACGACGCTTTCACGACGGCGGTGGTGTTGCCCGCCGCGACAGGCTGGCCGTTCGCGGCGACCGCCGCCACGGTGACCTTGTAATCGGCGGTGGTGCTGATCAGACCGGAAGCGGGCAGGTCAGCCCAGCCGTCGGCCGCGGTCAGCGCGGTGCCGACAGCCACGGCGGGAGCGGTGCCGGAAGCGGCCTTGTAAACCAGCTTATAGCCCGCAGGCACGACGCCGGTCACGGTGATGATGGAATCGCCGGCCGTCACGGTGCCGGCTTCGGAGGCCACGGTCATCGCGCCGAGCGTAGTGTCGAGGCTGACGAGCAGGCCGTCTTTCTTGCTGTCCATGGTCCAGAGGCCATGGTACACGGAGAACATGACCTTCCAGTACTCGCCGTCCTGGTTCAGGTCGGGATCGATCACCTTATTGATCTGGGGGCGCGCGATGGCGTCCACCGCGGGACGGGCTGCGATGATCCAGTTAACGCTCGGGCCGAGGTTCGCGAAGGTCACGCCGCCGACGGTCTGGCCGCCGGTCACGCCGTCGTTGAGCTGATAGACGCTGTGCATGTAGGCGCTCGGGGTGCCGATCAGGTACTGATCGTTCAGGGCTTCCAGCCGCAGCGTCGCGCTGCGGACCGCGAAGTCCTTGACATTGAGATAGCGCGTGATCTGGGTGCTCTGCTCAAGCAGGCTCTTGAGGCCGGTCGAAATCTGGATGTACAGCTGCTCGGTCTCGCCGATCTTGTCCTGCACGTCCGCGATATCCGCGAGCAGCAGGCCAAGGATGTTGGCCGTGGTGATGCTCGCTGCCGCCTGGGCTTTGATCCTGCCGTAGCTGATCGCGGCCTGGGCCACCTGGCCGATGCGCAGCGCGTCGATCTCGGGGATGACCTTCTCGTTCAGGAACACGCGCAGGGCATTGCCGACGTTCAGCGCGAAGTTGGTCTCGTCCACGTCATAGCGGCCGATGCTGAAGTTCCTGCCGCGATACCACTGCAGCACCTTGGTTTCCCAGCCGAGGGTCAGATCGCCCTGGGGCGCGCGGTAGCCGCTCATCGTGCCGAGGCCGTCGGTGCTCAGCTGCGGAATTTTGACTTCCTTGCCGCCCTGCCAGACGATGCCGGGGTTGGTGTCTTCCATCCACATCGTGCGGGGCAGGATGTAGAACTTTTCGTCGAGGATGCGGTTAAAAATCGCCGCATAATTGATGCTGTTCGCCATTGCTCATTCTCCTTTATTTCCATTGTTCGGACAGTTGTTTGAAGATCTTGTCTTCCTCGCTGTCCTGGTTCGTGCCGGCGTGCCCGGCCTGCTGCGAAAACTGCGGGGTTTTCTTCGGTTCTTCCTTCTGCTGCTGTTCCTGTGTCGGGGTGAAGTATTCCTCGTACTTCTCCCGGATGCCCGTCAGCTGCTCGGGGATCGCCGGCGCCTTTTCCCCTCTGTCCAGCATCCCGAAAACCTGCTCCCGGAATTTCGGTTTGACCTGCGCGAAATCGTCCCCGCCGATCGTGCGGAGCATGTCCCGCTCTTTCAGGATCTCCAGATATTCCGGCGTTGTTTTCGGGTCCACCGGTTCGGGCGCTTTCAGCCCCGCTTTGGCGGCTTCGACCGCCGCCTGCCTGGCTTCCTCCGCGGCTGTCTTCGAGATGTACCCGTCATCAAGCGCGCGTCCGTAGAGCGCGAAGAGCTGCTCGGTCTTCTGTTCCTCGGTCAGCTCGCCGTTGCGGATGATCTTGTCCAATGCGCCGCGTGTGAAAATGCCTGCCATGTTACCCTCCTTTTTGCGGCCTGATAGAGTGATAGGCCGATGCGTGTTTCACGCCCCGCCGGGCGGAGTTGTATTAAAAAAGCAGGCCGTGTGGTCTGCTCCTTTAATCGGTTTTAAAATCACGGCCTTTCGACCGGGTTTGTGATTATTGATTTTCTTCAGGCGGTTTCAATTCCTGCGGTTTATTCCGCTGAATGATCTCAATCAGCAGTGTCTTTACCGCGCTCAGCCCCGCGCACGCCGCGCTCAGCAGTGCGCTCTTCCACGCCGCGCCGGTCATGTCCATCGTGATCGTCGCCGGCAGCGCAACCAGAAACGCCTCCAGGAACGTCCACAGCGCGCGTTCGAGTACGTTTTTCCAGTCGATCATAGTAGTTACTCCTTTCCGCAGTTCCCTGCTTCCTTCATAACGATACAGGCAAGTGCTATCAGGTTTGCACCTGCGCCGAGAAAGAGCAATGCAATCAGCAGTATTTTTACCGTGATGCTCATGTTATGATTCCTGTGCGGGTTCAGCGTTCGGAGTGGGTTCGGGCTGGGGAGTCATGTCCGGGAACGCGCCGTCACTCCGCACGAAAAGTTGCTTGTCATCAGACGCACGAGTCACGGACACCGTCCAACCGACACGGGAAGGAGCGTCAGCCGTCATCAGACGGAGAATTTCAGCATAATACTCAGCCTGTGCGGCAACGAGCGCGATGCTTTCGTCCCCATTCGGATTGGCTTCGGTCGCCTTGTAGTTCCGGCTGTCGTAGGATTTTGGATAGTCAGATACATTGGACAGTACGCCTTGCGGATTGCTCTGGGATACAACGATCTGGGTCGCGTTGACAGTGAAAATGTTTCTCATGATGATACCTCCTAATGTTGCGCTCTTGGCGCGGTTTAACTGTTTTTTGTTAATCAAGAGCATATGCACGCCATACCCAACGTCCTGCCGTCAAGCCATATACTGGGTAGACTCTGACTGTATTGTCGGATGCACCTAATGCGTCCTCTGCCGTGATACCTCTCATTGGATACGCCATTACACCGTTGGTTGGATACGCCCCATTTGCCGCGGGAAAATACGAATTGACACCTTTGGGATACGAGCCGTTTTCATCTGCGGACGAATAGTCAAAGTGTGCTTGGTTTCCGCCGCTGATAGAATACGTCTGATCCGTGTCCAGTTGCAGAGCTTCTGCTGTTGCCCCGAAAATCATAACGGATTGAAATTGATTGCTTGAATCTATATTGCTGTGGTCTGTTTCTACCCGTTGCAAGACTATAAATATCTTCTTCGTCCCAAGATTATGGTTAATATATGCTACGCCGCTTGTATGCACAAACTCTCCGCTTGCCATTCTCGGTTTTCCGCTCATACTCGCCAACAGCCCCCTTCTCACTTCCATCAAGTCCATGCCGCGCCCACCCCCAAACAGCCGTTCATCACGTTGATTTCATAGGTCGTATTGGCCTCCAGACTGGTCGGGTCGAATCCTCCCGCCCATTTCATCGTCATCCCTGTCGGCGGCGTGACCGTCAGCACAGCGGGCGTACTCCCGCTCTCAAAAATCACGTCAATGATCCCGGTTTCTGGCACCGTGATGTCGATGGTCGAGACTTCTCCGCAGATGTACTGCACCCCCGGTTTGGCGACGATGGACGGGGTCGAGCCGCTGACGGTTTCGGGAGCGGACAGCATCTGGGAGATGGCGGATTTCGCGGTTTCGGTGTAGGTGCCGACTGCGTTTGAGGACGTTGGCTGGGTCGTGTCACCTGCGGCTTTCGCAAGGCCAAAGAAAACAGCCAAATGCTGATATGATGTGCATACCAAATCAACCAGATTATACCCAAATCTGTAAGCATCTATGTTAGATGCCCCAGCAATATACAATTCATCGTTTAATATAACAGAACCGCCGTTAGCCATTGCTCCTGTAGCATCGCTATTATTGACTTTTATTGCTCCCGCTACAGTTTTTCCCGCTATCGGCACATTCGCCACCCCATCCGTGACCACGCTCGTGCCGTCAACCTTCACATCGCTCACGCCACCCGATCCACCGCCACCCCCTCCTCCGAGGGCTTTGATCAGGGCGATCAGTTTTGCTATGCTGATTTCCATCGCTTACACCTCTTTCCATCTGCTTCCGGACGCTGCGGTCTCGTCGAAAAGGTAAGCCTTGGCCGTGTCGACCTCAATGTAGCTGCTGCCGGTGACAAGGTTGTCTTCCGGAGGCGTGTCGCTGCTCGTGCCTGCGGCCTCGATGTACTTCTTCCCGTTCACAAAAGTCTGTTCAACCAAAATCCGGATCATTTGCTTTTCCCCCTTTTCGTCTGCTTCGCGGCCGGTTTCTTCTCGGCCGGTTCTTCCTGCGGCTTCGGTTCGATCTTCGCCCCGCAGGCGGCGCAGTAAAACACGTTATTGACGCATCTCAGGCGCTCATGTGTGCATGCCATTATTTCGTCCCCCTTGTTATCGGTATCTGTGCCAGCCCAGGCGGTGGGATGTTATTCGGCCCCAGGTGTATGTTTCCCGGCGTCCGCGGTGGATCGTCTCCGCTTCCACCGTTTTGAAACCATTCCGTGATCAGCCGCTGCTGCTCGTGCGGGAAATCCGCCGGGTCGTAGCTGTCCGCCGGCGGGAAGGACGCGTTCACAGGTGTGTATTCCCGGTTCTTCCTCCGCGCGCGGCCGGTCTCGTCGCAGAACTCTGTAAGCTTCCCGTTCGCCGCGCTCACGCGGTCGCGCTGCCGTTTCAGTGATTCCTCATCTGCGCCCTGGGCTTTCAGCACGGCCAGGTCACGTTTCTCCCGCCGCAGCTCACGCTCGAGCCGCCGCTGTTCCTGACTCTCGGCGTAAGTCTTCTCGTTTTCCTTCGGGTCTTGCGGCTCTCCCTTGAGGGTCGAGAAGCCCGGGATAAAGGTCATCGGATAATGCCGGCAGTTGATGCCGAAAAGGCCGGCGGCCTGTCCGTAGCTCGTCTGGCTCTGCGGATAGACGGTCACCTTGTTCCCGTCCAGATCCTCGACCTCACCGCTCCAGTCCGTCCGGCTGATCACCTTCCCCTGCCAGGGATAGCAGAGCGGCCGCGCACCGTTGTGGCTGCTCACCTGGTACAGATCGGCGCCGTACTCCTGCGCGCGCTCGGCCACCGCGTCCCGGGCCACGTTAAACATTGTGGATCTGACGTCCATCGCCACATACGCTTCCGGGCTCCACTGCCGCCCGGCGTGATCCACGAAGCCCGTCAGGCCGTTGTCGACCATCTTTCGGACCGCTCCGCTGACAGCCTCGTTCCAGGAGCTCACGCCCGTCACGGTCTCGCCCGCGGCGACGTTGAGGATGCTCTGCGTCCGGCTGATCTTCGCCGTGATGTCCGCCACCGTCGCGCGGTAGGCGGCCTCGGTTGATTCAAGCATCGCGGTATTGACCAAATTCAGCTTGTCCGCCGCCTGGCGGTAGAAGGACCGGAACGCCTGCATCTGGTTCGGCGCCACCTCCGGCGGGATCAGGCCCGCGCCGAAGAGCAGCCCCTTTTCCGCCGCCTTCCGCAGCTTCGGTTCTTCCGGTTTCAGCGCGTCCGTGATCGCCGCTTCGAGGGATTCCCGCAGCGCGGCGTCCGCCCCGCCGAGGTTCCGGACAATGATGTCTGCCGTCTCGCGGGTCACCTGCCCGAGCTGCGCGAGCATCCGCGCCTGGTATTGGAACAGGTCAAGCGCCTCGGGGCCGTCCTTGATATACGGGAAATACTTCGCAAGGTTGATCAGGATCTGGTCCGTCACGCTGCCGTATACCTCGGCCATCGCCCAGGACATCGCGTCGAGGAACGCCGGCCTCATTCAGTGCCCCCGTACAGCCGGGTCACGTCGGTCACGTTCGCGGGGCTCTCCTTCCTGATCTCCGCGAGCTCCGCGTCCGCTTCCTCCTCGGTCAGGCCCAGGGTGTCCGTCATGAACCGCTTTTTGCTCATCAGGCCCGCGCCGACGAGCATCGTGCCCCGGGTGATCTCCGCGTCCTTGTCCTGGATGATGCTGTCGTCAAAATTGACCGTCACGTCGTACCCGCCTGCGGCGAGCGCGCCGATGTCCTGCCCCTTGTACGTCAGGCCGTAGCGCGCGGCCAGGTCGAAGATCGCGCGGACCATGTCGCAGAGCGCGTCCCGGATGATGTTCTCGTGCGCTTTCACCGTGCCGAAGGTCTTGCTGTTCTCGGAAATGACCTCGGTCGCGGTCTTCATCCCTTTCTGCTGATCAAACGCCAGGGTTCCGGGATCAAAGCCGATCTGTCCACAGAGGATCGCGAGCTCGCTGTTGATGCCGGTGACGTGCTCGTTGACCCGCAGGTCCACGCTGTTGTCGTAGATCTTCAGGTCCTCGGGGTTGTCCGTCGCGAGGGCTTCCCAGACCTCGTCGTCCGCGTCGAAGTATTTCTGCGGCCTGCCTTCGTTCACGCCGGCGGTCTGCCGCATCGCGCGTGCCGGGGCGATGATGCGCTTCTTGCCGAGCACAAACTCGCGCTGCAGGCTGTCAAACATGATGTCGATGCCGTGCAGCGTGTTCATGGCCGTGCTGAAAATACTCATCCCAAGCGGGGAATTGTCGTCTGCGTAGTTCGCGCCGAACGGCCGGATGTACTGGAAATACGCCGTCTCCGCGTCCTCGATCGTGGTATCCGGTGACAGCAGCGGGTAGATCTCGTTGAGCGGATACCACCACCCGAGGATGCTCTGCGGCTCCTCCGTCTCCTTGATCGGCATCCGGTAGAGGTCGTTTGTGATCCGGTAGGTCGATCCGTCCCAGTGATGCCACTCGACCACGGTGTAATAGTAACCTTCCCGCGCCTCGCGGCTCACGAAGATGCCGCAGCGTACCCGGGAATTGTCCCAGGCGGTCGGCACGAACTGGCTGCCCATGGTATAGCCGATCCTGATCCTGCCTTCCCCGGCGTCGTTCCCGTTCTCGTCCTTCGGTACCTCCACCCACTCGCGCAGCGCGCCGCCGCCGAGGGCGAAGGATTTCTCCAGCAGATCCCCGAACGCGGTTCCGAACCGGTTCTCCCGGAGCACCTCATGCAGCCACTCGTCGAGCGGGTCCAGCTCCTTGCTTTCCGGGTCCCGTCCGCGCTGGCTCACGCTGATTTTGCAGCGCTCGTTCCAGACGTAGCGCGCCATCTGCGCGCAGGCCATCTTGCCTGCGTTCATCGTCGCCATCGTGCGCGTCTTGCCCTTCGGATTGTTGAGCGTTTTCAGCGGCACGCAGTGCCAGGCCTTGTAATAGCCTTTGTATACTGCCTGCCACGCGAAGATGAACAGCGTATAAAACTCGCGGAATGCGGGCACGCCGTCCAGCTCGAAAACGTCCTTCTTGAAAAGCTCCAAACTTTCCGCCAATCTGTTCACCCGCTTCCTGATCCTGTCTCGAAATTTCAAATCGGCATCACCTCCATGCCTTCCACTCTGGGGAAGGTGGCCCGCCCTGCGGGTCGGATGAGGTTATAGGCCCCAGAGGCCGTAGGTTTTCGCAAAATGTGAGTAACTATAGCGCACTTCGTCACAGGCGTGATTGTAGGCGTCTATCGGGTTGCCGTTGTCGTCCGCGCAATACAGCCCGGCTTCCTTTACGAAAGGCTCCGTGCCGTAGCGCTCGTCCTCGACGAGAAATATATGCCCGTCGTTGAAGCCGCTCTGCAACATCTCAACGCCCACCTTCAAGCCCTTGCTCCCGCCCTTGACGTCATGCGCGTTGTTGTCCGCGCCCTCGGTCAGAACACCGAGCTTCTCGATCTCAAGCCGCAGCGCCTTGCAGGCCGGGTCGATAAATACGCTGCTTTCCCTGATCCGGTACTTCTGCCGCATGTACGGAAGGAACTCCCCGACGATGTGCCGCGCCTGGTCGCTCATTGCCATCTGCCCGCCGTCATAGTACCAGTCCCCGACGCGGTAGAGGCGGTATTCCTTCGGCCCGGGCGCGTACCGGTCGCCGGGATAGCCGACCAGATAAAAGCCAATCGACGTCGCATCCGTCGTGCCGCCGTCCCCCGCGCAGAACGCCTCAACAATGTTCAGCCCGTCCGGCAGCCGATTCAAAACGTGCCGGTCCGGGTTGAACATCCAGTAAATCACGCCCTCCGGGATCACCCGTTCGCCCAGCCAATCCCGCTTGTACAGAAACGGGCTTTTTTTGCAGGCCGTTTCGATTTCTTCCAACCGCTGCGGCGTTAATACCGGATTATCCTTGCACGTCCAATGAAGAAATCGGCAATCCTGCACATTCAGCACGTTCTTTATACACGGGTCGGCAGGGGATGGCGGGTTCAGATCGGCAATGTGCCAGCGGTCTTTCGCGGCGTATGTTCTGCGGAAGCACTCCTGAATCATGGAATCATGCAGAAGATTGATTTCGCAGAAGTACACGGAGCCAAGCGACATACCCGTAATGGCCTTGTGGCTGTCCGCTTTGCCGCCGCCCTTCCAGTAAACCTTCTTTTCGCCGTCCGGCAGCTTCACAAGCAAATGCGCCCCGGAATCATCATGGCTCACCCGGCAATGGCCTTTGAAGATATTCAAAAGCCCCATGCCATCCCCGTCCATGATCAGGCGGTAGGCTTGCTCCGCTGAATAGGCCGTTACCAGGTGCAACGCGTCCCGGCTGCGGATCAAATGCCGGGCAAAGCGCATCGTGCCTGCGGTGGTCTTCCCGCTTCTGGGCGTTCCTTCGTTCCAGTCCAGCGCGTGATCGTACGGGGCCATGATCAAGTCCGCCTGTTTTGCGCTCCATTCGATCATTGCGCGGCCCGCCTTTCGAGTTCAAGCAGGGATTGCAAAAGGGAATTATCTGCGCTTGCGGCTGCCATGTCCTCGGTCAAATCCTTATAAGCCGCCGTCAGATCGCGCAGCTTATAAACGGCAGTGGATTTCCCAGACTGGGTTCTGATTTCGGTTGCGTCCAGTGGGAATTTCTGTTCCGCCCTGCTCAACCGCAATAAAAGCCGCCGTTTGATGTCGGCAGCCAGAACCGCGTTATCGGCAGCGGCAGCAGCGGTTTTTTGTTCTGTCTGTGTTATGCTTTTGATTGTAGCTTGATTGCGCAGTGCTTTCCAGCCCTCTTTATTGGCCCGGTCAAGCATCGTTCCTTCCGCAATGCCATACTTCTTCGCCAGCTTCCTTTGGCTGATACCCCCGCCGATGTACTCGGCCCGGATCGCGTTCCAGTCTATCCGCTTCGTTTCTTCAATGGGTATCACCCCCGGTTCATAGGTTCAATCTTTCTCCCGATGTATGCAAACGGCGTATCACACACAGCCGCCACAATCTCAATGATGCTTGTGGCAAGCGCGATCTCCGCGCACTGGGCCGCCGAATACACGCCGAGGAAAGCGAGGAAGATAAAGCCGAAGTTTTCAAGACAGTTGCAAAGGATGGTCGCGGTGTTGTTGCGCATCCACAGCCACTTGCCGCCTGTCATCTCCTTCAGCTTATCGAATACTGCAATATCGGCCATGTTGGCGATCAGGTACATCACGATACTGGATGCCGTGATCCGCAGGTTCAGGCCGAACAGCACTTGCATGGATGGGTTGGCATAATCGTATTCAACAGGCGTATACAGCAGGGCGATCTGCGTAGCCACAATCAGCGCAGCGGAGGAAAACAGCCCCACAAGCACGCCCATTTTCGCCGTCTGCTTTCCATACCTTTCGCACAGAATATCGGTGCAAAGGAAGGTGCTGGCGAACAGCACCGATCCTTGCGCCGCGTCAAGGCCAAGGATGTTGCTGGTCTTGGCCGTGATGATGTTTGCCAGCACGGACGCAACGCCGATCCAAGCGATCAGCCCATACTTTCCAAACAGCTTTGCGGCCAGCAGGACAGCAGAAAAGCAGACGATGATTTCAATAAACAGATACAGGGTGTTCATGGTATAACTCCTTTGTTTTTTTACGTGGGTTGATGCAAACCACGAATATCAAAGATGCGTATCCGCATACTTTTGAAACTTAATCCATTCGGTATAGTTGTGCAGCGCGGCGGCGCGGCTGTCTGCGATGCGATGCCCCGGCGGCGCGTCCCGCTTCTGCATCGTCTTTCCGTCAAAGAAATACAGATAGCCGAAGCGGTTTCCCGTCGTCCACGCCGTGCTGTCCACGCTATCAAAGTGGTATTGCTGGATACCTTCAAGCGATGTAAAGCCCAGCGCATGGATTTTTGCGCTGTGTTCATGCGCGGTGCGGATAAACCACGGGAAATACTTCCACAGCGCCCTTGCGTATTCGCCTTTCTTCGCGCCGTCCACAAGCCCGCCAAGGGCCACATACGGATAATCCTTGCACAGCCCGATATACTCATCTTTCCCGCGTGACTTATGCCATACCGGGATGCTCTGCCGCCCGGTCAGCCGCTCCAGCTTTGCCCGCAGCAGCTTCACCCGGTCATACCCGACAACGCTGTCAATGTCCAACTCAAAGTATTTTTCAACGTGGTTTCGGTTGATAAAGTCGGCGTAGCGCTCCGCGTATGCGTCAAAATCCGGGCTTCCGCCTTTGCCCTGCATGAATGTGAATGCCCCGCTGTCCAGCAGGAAATCCCCATAATGCGGCATCAGCCTTTCGGTGTCTGCGTCAGCATAGAAGAAGGATTCAAGGATATAAGGTTTATATGTTTTTACAAGAGGGTCATACCCCCCCCACTTCTCCAGGGCCACACGCCCGCAAGAAACAGCTTCATTGCTAACCATCTGGGATAGAATCCAATGCCGACTCTCGACCCCGGCCAAGAAAACACGCAATACCTTCATCCCAGCCTTTCCCATGAGCAATCATTTTCCATAGGGGCTTAAGGTTACCTTGCACCCCCCCCCGCCAAAAAAATTCTCATGGTTCAAACCACTCCCCACAATGCGGGCATTGAATCCGCTTGGGCTCTTTTTCTTCCTGCTCCGGGGCGGGAGCAAACAGATCATCAAGCGCCGATGTATCCGTAAACGTGAATTTCAGCCCGCTCAAATCCACGCCCTCAATTTCCAGCGCGGCGATTTCTTCTTCCAGCTTGGCAAAGTCCCATCCGCTCAGTTCGGCGGTGCGGTTGTGCCTGATGGCGTAGTCCCTGCGCTGCGCGTCCGTCAGGTGATCCAAACGGATGCACGGCACCCGATCCAGCCCGAGCTCCATCGCGGCGATCCGCCGTCCGTGGCCCTCGACGATCAGGTTCTTCTCGCCCCAGATGCCGATGGGGTCGTTGAAGCCGTCCGCCTTGATACTCTCCTTGATCTGCTCGACGTCCTCCGGGGCGTGCTTCCGTGCGTTCCCCTCGTACGGCGTCAGCTCCTCCGGTTTCAGGTACACGATTTCCAATTCCATTTTCTTTCCCTTTCCTTCTTTCCGCCTGCAGCTGTATCCCTCCCCCGCCTCGAAACGTGGAATACTCCCGCCGGCGCGGAGGGAAAGAAAAAGCCCCGCGCGGCACTCACGAAAAAGGCGCCCCGGTGTGAGGCGCTTTTTGACGGTATTATTATAGCTTGTCAAGATGTCCGTTTTCGTCCGGAGTTTTCAAGCTCCTTTATTGCCCTTCTCAGGCTTCCCAGATAGCCCCAGCGCCACCAGCACGAATATGGCCGGATGTCCAGCGCCATCATTTTCAGATTGATAACGTCTTTTTCGCGCTGTGTCGTTGCCTTTTCCTTCGCAAGTATCAACTGTATTTTGCTTTCAGTCGCTTCTCTTTTCAAGCCACTTGTTCACCTCCCACAGCGCCCGCCCGTGAATGACGAGCGTCTGTGTGCGCTCATACCCGATCTTGTCCTGGATGTCCGGCCACCCCATCCCCTCGACATACCGGAGCACCAGGACCGTCCGTTGCATCTCATCCGGCACGGCCTCAATGGCCCGGAGGATCTCCGAGAGCGCCTGCGCGGATGCGTCGAGCATCTGCTCAAGCTGCGCGGTCTCGTCCATGATCCGCGCAACGTCCTCGGCCATCCGGTCGCCCGCGCCGCCGCCGGAAACGGGCACGGCCCGGAGGCGGCTTGTGATCGAGGTCGCCCGGTCGTATGCCGCGTCGATGGCTCTGCGGATGCTCTCCTGGCGGATCACGAGCGCCCGGTAGCGCCGCAGGTAAACCTTCGCCGGATTTTCAGCCCTGTGCTCCATGTCTGCTCCTCCTATGCGCCGCAGGCGGCGAACCAGTCAAGCATCTTCTGATTCCCGGTCTGCGCGCAGTGCATCATGATCAGCTGCACGGCCTCCGCCGCGCTGTAGTATGCCGTGGTCACGCTCGACCGGTTGAACCGCGTCCGGATCTTCGCGACCGGCCGCGCGCCGGATTTCCGCAGCAGGCTGTACATATACTGATAGCTCAGCCCGTACTCCTGGGCCAACTCCGCGACGCTCTGCCACCCTTCCAGGCGTTCCTCGCTCTCCGGGACGCCGCGGAGGAACCATTCGTGCCGCTTCGCCTCGTCCTCGGGTTTCTTTGCTTTGGCCGCCGGTCCGCCGAAAAGTCCGCGCGCGATTGCCTCTTTTCCGTACTCGCATACCGCGCGGTTTTCGCACTTGGGACACATCGACCCGACACAGATCGCCCGTCGCAGCTCCCGGTCCGTTTTCTCGCTTACCGGATGCGGTTGCCGTACGTAGTCCTGCGCCTCCTCAATCGGCTCGATCCGTCTTCCTCTCACGCCTGTCATGCTCCGCTCCCTCCTCCATGATCGCCACACGCTCGTCAAGCTCCTCAAGCCTGTCGGCGGCTTCGGTCAGCAGTTGCTTCGTTTCCTCTGGATTGACTTCTCTGTATACCGCCCCCGCTTCAGCGCAGTACCTCAGTTTCCTGATTATCTTGTCAGTCTTCATGCTACGCCTCCCAGATGCTTTTCAGTTCGGCTTCGATTTCAACGCTCAGTTTTGTGTGTAAGATTCTCGCATGAGTATACAGTGCCTTGGTCGGAACTACTGCGCCCCATTTATCTTTCTTGTGTTCTCGGTTTTCTTCGGCCTTTTCGATCAGGTACTCACCCAGAAGCTGAACCAGTTTGATTTTGTCATCAGTCTTCATCCCACTTCACCATCCTTTTTTGATTCCGTAGTGCCGCTTGATGATTTGCCATTTAATCTTTTCAATCAGCTTCTTAAGCCTACACAATACTCGTATCCTTGAATCACACTCTTCGCAACAATCCTGTGCCTTGCAGAAACCGTAGGCAAAAGAATGGTATTGAGAATGATCATTTGTCCATCGTAAGTGTTCCACTTCCTCTTTGGTGGGCCATTTCGTTTTACTCATGCCATCACCGCCTTAAAGTGTTCCCAGTATAAATTTGATAACATTGATTTTTTCTTCTTTTGTCATAGTCGGCACTATTTCTTCAATTCTTCGCCTATCTTTTGCTTCAGCATTTGTAACCTCTCCAAGAGCTTGAGATTCTCTGCATCCGTGGTGCTGTGGCATCCGTCATCCACCATGAGATTCCCGAAAAGCCACACGCACCGCAGGATCTCGAAACTTTCCGGTTCCCCGTCCTCCGGCTCGTACCAGATCTCCACCCATCCCGCGCCGCAGGAGATTTCCAAATCCTTCCACGGGATCGGCTTTTCCCGGTCAGGCATCGTCATCCCGCCTTTCCCCTTCCGCACAAAACCAATTATCGCCCTTGCGTACTTCCTCGCACGGCAACCACATCAGGGCTTTCCCCTTCTCCGTATCGTTGCGGTATATGCAATCCTTGCACCGTACAACAGGCACGGCATCGACAGTTGGCGCGTTCACAACAACCGCCGCCATCTCGCACATACCGTCGCAGTCCGTGAACTTACGTTCACATTGTTCGCGGCATATTTCATCCAATAATTCATCCGCATCAATCGGTCGCATCTTCCTTCTCCTCCTTCGGCGGCTCTGGAAGTGGCATCATTTTCGTAACGTCACGAAAATGTTTATTGTACCTTTCTGTAGCCTTTCTGATCTGCCCTTTTGTCGGATACCATTCACTTATCCGTCCGGGGCAAATATCTGAAAAAACAAGGATTTCGTCCGACTCTGGCAAGAACGTTCGCATTTCGCACTCTTTATTCAGTCCCGTTATTCGTACGCGCAATACAGCCATTCCCGGTTTCCACCAACTATCCCATTTTTCTGATAGATATACGGCAAATTCGTGTTTCCGTCTCAGCCCGTTATTCAGAATATCACTGACATTTTCTTTCTTCGTTACATGATATAGGTAATGCTTCATGTGTTCCTCCCAAATCGTTCAAGCATCCGGCGTTTCCTCCTTCGGCGGTTCAGGAAGCGGCATCCAATGGGTGATTTTATAATTAACGAAAAAATAATCCCACGGTTCTGCCCAAACTTCTTCTCCCGGTAATTGCCAATGCGACCTATACAGGTATCTGTAGCTGATTTCTATCGTATGTTTATTCCTACATCCATCTGTTCTTCCAACGCCGTAAACAAGTACGCTCTCTTCAAGTTTCGGCAGTCTGTCCTTGACGCTGATCCAGCCGCCCACGGTCGGTGCATTGCGAATATCATCAAGCACCTGCTTCAACATCTGCATTTTTCCCCTTGATATATCAAGGGAGACACCGCATGGCACGCTTGTCGGATGATTTTCAATTGTTTCAATCAATGCGTCCCCGTCAATCGGCCGCATTTTCCAGTACCTCCTCAAACGTGATCTGGCCTTCAATCGGCGGTTCAGGCTTTGTCTTCGGTTCATGCTTCAGCCTGTCAATAACCGGAGTAAACGTCCGCATATCAACTGCTTTGTTCATCATGCCGCAGCCGTGTTTGGTTACCGCCCAGTCAGTGCTTTCCGCGCAGCTGATGCCGTAGAGCTCGCACTTGTAATAGTGTCGGTCTGACGGAGTGGTTTGTATCAGGTGACTGCACCAACGGCATCTATCGCTGACCTCGCCGAAAAGCTCCCACATGGCTTCGTGCTTACGCTTACCTGACATACGCTTCCACCCGTCCTTCCTTCGCCCGTCTCTCGTACTCCCGTACCCTCTCCAGATGCTCCCTGTGCTTCTCTTCCTGCGCGTCCTTCAGCCTGAAATACTCATACGCTTCCCGGTACAGGCAAACGCCCATCGCCAAGCCGAGTATCAGCCCGAGCGCAAATCCTCCGATCATGTTTCCGCCTCCCAGATCTTCACTTCGATCCGCGGCTGCTCCGCGGCCCAGGATTTCAGGATCCTCGCGTCCACTACCTGGGCGTCGTCCTTCCAGGCGACCCCGTTCAGCGCGTCGCAGACGGCCTTCAGGATGTTGTCCGCGTCCGGTTTCTTCGCCGGCTTCGTCCTCCGCTTCTTCGCCTTCGGCGGGGTAAAATAGCAGTCCACCATGATCGCCATCGGCGCGTCCCCGAAATACCATCCTCTGGTCTGTGCCTGGTACTCCATCCGGATCAGGTTTTCATACAGCGCCGTCTTGTCCGGCGTATAGCTCATCGTTTTCCCCGTGTACTGGTTCCGCACGGTCCGCGCCCGGGCTTTCCCCTGGGGCTCACCGTAGACCGTGAAGCTCACTTTTGATCCCGTTTCCATTCGTCCCCTCCGTGCTTCCTTCTCCGCTCCGCGCGGTCAATGCAGGCAGCATCAAACTCTGCGTCTTCCCTCCGCTTTTCGCGGATCGCGTCGCACTCCGCCCGGAACGCCAGATACCGCTCACAGCGCGCGTGGCACCCGAGGTGCCGGTCTCCGCATCCCAAGCACGGTGCCCTCATACGATGATCCGCGCGCGCTGCTTGCCCTCGTACACCCGCCAGACAAGCTGCTTCATCCAGGCGGCTTTCTCCTCCGCACCCGCGCCGATCTTGACCACCACTTCCGCGAACCATGCCGGGGTGCTGATCGGGTGGTCGGGCCGGAAGCCCATCTCCCGGACGAGGATCAGGTCCCCGACCCTCAGCTGTTCCCGGGTCCGCATGATCGCGCGGATCATCTCTTCCCTGGTCCGCATCCGCAGTACGATATGGCACCCCGCCGCGGGGATTCTGTTCGTGATATCCAATCCAAGCCTGAAAGGTTCGCTGCTCATTTTCTCTCCTTCCTGCCTTCCCCCGTGGGGAAGGTGTCGCCGTCAGGTGACGGATGAGGTATCCACAAACCGCCTCCCGCATCCCTTGCAGTAGCGGTCCCGCTTCTCGATCCGAATGCCGCAGTTCCCGCAGCACCATACCTCGCGTCCGGTCACGCAGTCCCGGTCCGGGAACCACTTCTCGATCCGGCTCACGCGCTGCGCCGTCTGTGCTGCCTCCGCCTCGACGCTCTCCACGTCGAGCAGCTTTGTGATGCACCGCTCCACCGTGCCGGCGCTGCGGTAGCACTTCAGCCGTTTGAGCTCGTCCCGGAAATCCACCAGGGCGGCTTTCGCGGCGTCGAAATCAATCAGTGCCATGTTGTTCCTCCTGCCTATGCGCTGTGCCTCGGGCTGTTATTCCTTACCTCGTTCCAGTCCTGCAGCGCGTTGAAAACGGAGGACCGGATTATCTGCGACAGCTGCTCAACGGTCAGCCACGTCTGCTGGATCGCATCCGTTACCTCTTCCAGCTTTTTCACCGGGTTTGCTTCCGGATCGGGCGCGATGTCGCTTTCCTTGATTCCGAAGAACGTATTGAGCAGGTTGATCATCGACATCGGCATCCGGCCTCTATCAGCCGCGTTTTGTACCGCGCTATTTGAATACCCGATCTTGATTCCCGCTGCCGCTATGTTCGACCCGCGCTTGCGCAGCTCCGCCTTGAGCTTTTGCTTGTCAATCTGGATGCTGTTAGTGTTTCTCATGTTTCTTTCCCTCTCCTTCGTTCCTTACATCATCGCCGCTTCTCTGAGCAGCGCTGCGTCGTTCTCCTCAAAATCGCTCTCGTGATACTCCCGCTGATCGTACTTCGCGGCGTTCACGACTTTCAGCTTCTCAGGTCCCTTCGCCGGAAGCACGTCCTCCCACCGGCGCTGATTGATCCAGGTTGCCGGGTGCGGGATATACCGTCCGCCGTCCTCCTGCCACTGCGCGCTCTGCTTCTGGCGCTCAACGGCCTTGACCATCGTCTCGATCAGCATCGCGTCGGGCTTGAGCTTCTCAAAAGCCTTGATGGCTTCCTGCTTCGCGGTCTTCCGAGGGTAGGCTTCCCAGAACCGGTCGAAGCCAGGAGGCGTCTTCTCCTCGCGCGCGCGCGTCTTCGTGTTCTCGTTATTGTTTTCTTTTTCTTTCTCTTTACTATTTTTTTCTATTACTATTACTTGTGCCGTTTCGTTGCCGTTGGTTCTGCTTCGTTTGCTTTCGTTATCGGTCGTTGACGGTTGTTGACGGTCGTTGTTGTTGGTCATTCCATTTAGTCGGTTGTTGCGGTTCGTTTCGCACTTGGTCGCGTAGTCCTGCTCTATCCTGTCGATATCGGCCTTGATAAAGTCATACGCTATGCTTTCCCGTCCCGCGAGTTCCTGCTCCTCTCCGGTCATATGGTACTTTGCCAACGCCCGTACAAGTCGCCCTAACTCTTGATCTGAGAGCTTCGCCAACGGCTCAAGGTATCCATCCTGAAAGATAAAGCCAGTCAATTTCGCCATTGTTCCCTCCGTGTTCTCCCGGATGCCGTATCCCTGTACGCGCTTAATCCGGTTGCTGTGTTTACTTGTTTTCCGTCACTTCCCCGGTCTCGCTGTCGACAATCTCCGCCTCAACCTGGATCGGGTTGATCTCCGTCATATCCTCGCCGATCTCCGTCTTGATCGTCTCGTCGGTCGCGGCCTGGCGCACAAAGTCGCTCTTCAGCGGAGCGTACTTGAGCACCTTCTTGAGGACCGTCTTCTTCGCCATCTCCTCGAAGTTCGTCTGCCACGGGCTGAAGCCGCTGCCGAACGCCTTGCTGTACTTCTTCGCGTGGCTGCGCACGTCCTCGATGCTCATCACCTCAAAACCGAAGCCCCCGTCCTTGGTCCTGAACAGCGCGTAGAACGCGATCGGCTCGCCCTTGTCGGCGCCCATGTGCGGCTTGTGCTTCAGCTTCGGTTCCAGGCCGAGCTCGTACTCGAACTCGTCCTTGGCGTACACCGTGTGCGCCTGGATCACGCTGATCTCCCCGCTCCGGTAGGCCAGATCGAGCAGCCCTTTGTATCCGAGCTGAAACTGGCACTCGAGGACGCCCTTGTTCCTGAACGGGATCAGGTACGCCTGCCCGAGCGGGGTGTTCGGTTCCAGGCCGAGCTGCGCGGCGGTCATCATCGCCCCGAGGAAGCTGCCAGGCGTGCACTGCTGCAGCTGCGGGTTGGTGCTCAGTGCAGAAAGGGTGATCCGGGTGAAACGCTCCGGTGTGATCACGCTCGGCAGTGCCTTCGCGATCTCGCCCTGCATCTTCGTGATGTAGTCCTTCAGGCTCGTCCCGGTCTTTGCAACGGCTGTCTTGGCCGTCGCGTTCTGGATCATGTTTTCCGTCATTTTCTTTCCCTCCATTAAATATGCTTCACGGTGAAAACCCGTGCAGTCGTCTCTCTCATCCAGGGCTTAAGGTCGATGTCCGGCCGCGCCGCCTGGAACGCTTTCCGGTCGAAGCTGCTGCGCGTCTGGCTCTTCCAGGTCGCGGCGTACTCGCCATCCGCGCCGCGCTCGTGATCCCCGAGCTCCTGCTTGATCAGCGCCTCGATCTGGTCCTTCTCATATTCCAGCGCCTTGATCTCGCCCTTGAGCTCGATGTACCGCTCCATGTCCGCCGCGCGTCCGAAGAGATCCACCTGGGTGCCGTCGCTCGCGGGATGCGCTTCGTCCAGCGCCTCGATATCGTCCGCGACTGCCGGCGGCTCTTTTCCCTCTTCCACGTACCGCCAGAAGGTTCTCTCCGCGTCCATCAGGGCGCTGATTTCGTCCTCGTTGCGTTTGATCTCAAACACCCGCAGCCCGTCCTGCAGCACCAGCACTGCGAGATACGCCTTCTCGGCTCCGGTCACGGCGAGGTAATGCACGCACTGCACGTAGTACGTCGGCGGGTATTCCCCGTCCGGAAACTTCCGCATTGTCAATTTACTGGTGGTCTTGCACTCGAGCACGGCCTTCTCCCCGACGATCTCGCGATCGATATTCGCGTGCGCGAACGGGTACTCGCTGTTGTAAATGATCGCGTTCTTCCTGCGCACCTTCTTACCGGTGGCCTCGGTAAACCGCTCCGCGACGTATTCCTCCAGATCGCGGCCCAGCCGCATCGCCTCGGTCTCCGGTTCCTCCTCGACCTTGCCCATCTTATCCAGCCACACCCCGAGCGGGCTCCGGAAGCTGTTCAGGCCAACGATCGCCGCGGCGTCGCTGCCGCCGATTGAGTGCCGCCGGAACCACAGCCAACTTTCGCGGGTCATGTCCTTGGTCGAAACTGTCCTCAGCATGTCGTGATCACCTCGAACTCGTGATTCGCCGCAGCGTCTTCCATCTCGTACCACTTGCCGGCCTCGACCTCGAGCTCTCTCTGCTCGTCCTCCAGGTCGCTGATCTCGTCGGTCATCTCGTCGATCCGGTACTGCTTGTCACGGATTTCCTGCTCGATCTCGTGCAATCTCTCCTCAATTTCCTCGATCCGCATTGATTTTTCTCCTCTCGGGTGCTACAATAGCACCGTGATCATGTTTTCCTTCTCCTCGCCCGCCCGGTTGCAGCCGGGCGGTTTTTCATTTTCTGGCCATCGCGTAGGGCTCGCGCATCCGCCGGTTCGGGATCTCCTCGATCATCCGTTCCCATTTCCGGTTCTTCCGGATCAGCCACCGCATTTCCGCGTTCCGCTCCCACCGGTCCCGGCTCGTCTCGATCCAGTACAGCAGGAGCGCCCCGGCGATCATCGTGATCGGGATCATCAGCAGCCTCATCATGCGCTCGTCCTCCTTCTCGGCACCCGCATCCCGGGCACCCACTCCTCGTACTTCACCCGCCGCGCGGGCTTCTTCGCCGTCTCTCCGGGCGTCACCGTTTTTCCCGCTTCCCAGGCCGCCGCGGCGCTCTCCCAGGTCCGGAGCGGGTTTTCCATGTGCCGCATCTGCCGGATGTACTTCCGTGCGGTCTGGATCGTCACGCGGTACCGTTCAGCCAGATCCTCCGCCGTCAGCAGCCTGTCCATTCAATCACCCCGCTTTCCTGTCGATCAGTTCGTCCACCGTTATCTGCAGCGTCTTCGCGAGTTTCGCCAGAATCTTAAATGACGGATGCGTCGAGCCGTTCTCCCACTGCGTGACCGCTGCCTGCGTAACGCCAACTGCCTTCGCCAGCTGCTCCTGCGTCATCCCGAGCGCGGTTCTCGCTTCCCTGATACTCAGCATCTCGATCCTCCCTTCATTAGTATGCTTATATTATAAGCCATGCTTTTCGCTAAGTCAATAGCCGGACTTATAATTCAGCGTAAAAATTTTCCGTGCCCTGCCTCGTCAGTGCCGGGAGGGCGTCCCCGGCAGACGGCCCGGAGGCCGTTTCGGCTCAGTACCCATTCGCTTCCCAGTCGAAGCCAAACCTGGCCTTGAACTCCGCGTTCAGATCGTCGAGGATCTTCTGGTAAAACGCCTTGTCCTCCGCGGCGGCAAGCTCTCGCTTCGCCCTGAAACGCCTGTAGTCATCCACCATTCCGCGCCCGATCTTGTCGGTCAGAATTTCATAAATGCCATACTCCATTTCCTTCTCCTTCCTGCCGGGGCTTTCGCCCCGGCTCAACTTGGTTTCTTACTTCGCTTCCAGCGCCTTCGTCGCGTCAAGCACCATGCACATGATCACGTCGTGCTTTTCTTTATCCGTCAGGCTATCCCACTTCGCCTGCCCCATCACCTTGATGTAGGCTTCCTTCATGATTTCGATCGTCGCTTCCCAGCTCTTCATGTTTCCGTCCTCCTCGTTTTTGTGTCCCTCATTAGGAACACTTATATTATAAGCCTTACTTTTCAATATGTCAATAGTTTTTCTAATATTTTTTTGAAAAAAATTAGGAAATCTTTTATAATAGAGGAAAAAGGAGGATGAAACTATGCTGCCGATCAAGATCAAAGAGCTCAGAAAGTCGAAAGGATACAGCCAGACGCAGCTCGCGCAGAAGCTCCGCATCTCCCAGGGCGCGGTCAGCCAATGGGAAACCGGAGAAACCGTCCCGTCTGCCGGTCAGCTCGTCTCCATTGCTGACTTCTTCGGGATCTCCCTGGACGAGCTGCTCGAACGGAATACAGCCGCCTCCGGGAAAGACGAAGCCTGGGCCATCCGCGAGCGCCTCCGCCGTGATCCGTCCTATCGTCTCCTTTTCTCTGCCGCCGACTCCGCCACGCCGGAGCACCTCCGCGCCGCTGCCGCGATGCTTAAAGCGCTCGAACCGAAGAAGGATGATGCCGATGCTCTGTGACGGTGAGTACCGCGTTTATCTGGTTTCCTTCCCCGGCGACATTAAAGCCGCCGTCCGTCTGGACGAGGATGGCTTCCCCTCGATCTATATCAACGCCGCCCTGTCCCCTGCCGCCAGGCGTGCGGCGTTCCTGCACGAAATCCGCCATATCAGGCGAAATGATCACCTGAACGCCCGATCCATTAAGGAGGTTGAATCATAATGCCCCGCAAAAAGAAATCTATCATCCCCGGCTTTTCCATCAACCGCGCCCTGGGCATCACGTCCGCCAAGCAGAAGATCGCCCGCGCCACCGGCATCCCAACCACGAAGCAGGGCCGGAAACGGAAGATGGAGCATCTCTTCTTCTCGCTCTTCTTCGGGAGGAAGAAACGCTGATGCCCCGCCAGAAACGTCAGCGCCTGAAGTGCCGTCCGGACGGCAGGTTCTGCTGCCGGTACCGGAACCTGTTTTTTTACGGCGCAACCGATAAAGAGGCCCTCGCCGCCCGGGATCAGTACAAACGGGACGAGGCCGCGGGCGAGCTCGCCATGCGCTCCGGGCTCACCGTCGGCACCTACGCGCTGAAATGGCTGCCTCTGCACAAAGGCTCGGTGTCCGAAAAATGCTATGCCGACTACGCGAAGCAGATTGAAGCGCTCCTGGACGCGATCGGCAATCTCCCCCTCGCGGACGTCACCCCGGACGATGCCGCGGGTGTCTGGAAACACTATGCCAAATACTCCGCTTCGACCGTCAAACGGGCGCGGATGCTGTTTATCTCCCTTTTTGATACGGCCATTGAAAACGAGCTCTGCCGCCGGAATCCTTTCCGCCAGAAATCCGCGCAGCCGCCCGCCGCTCCCTCCGGCACGCACCGCGTGCTCGCCCAGGAAGAGGTTTTCCTGATCTGCTCCACCCCGCACCGCTTCCAGCTCGCGGCCTTGATCATGCTCTACTGCGGCCTCCGCCGCGGGGAGGTCCTCGCCCTGGGCGCCGACGACATCGACACAGCCGCCGGCACGATCACGGTATCAAAAGCCGTCCGCTTTGACGGAAATCACGCGGTCCTGACCACGCCGAAGACGAAGGCCGGCCTGCGCATCGTCCCGATCCTGAAACCGCTCGCCCCGCACCTGAAAAACGTTTCCGGCCTCATCGCCCCGTCCGCCTCCGGTACCGTTATGACGGCTATCGCTTTTAAGCGCGCCTGGGACAGCTACCTTCACGCCCTCTCCCGCGCCGCCGGTCATCCGGTCCGCTTCCGCCCGCACGATCTCCGCCACACCTACTGCACCATGCTCCGGGATGCCGGTATCGATATGCACCAGGCCATGATCTGGCTCGGCCACTCGGATGAAAAAATGATCCTCCGCGTGTACGACCACATCACCGAAAAACGCACCGCCCAGAGCGTCAAAATCGCGAATCGGTTCACGGTTCGCAGCCAAAAAGACGCGGATCGTAGTCAAAACGGTAGTCAATCTTCCGACCCGTCTCCCGAATCCCTTTCCCCGTAAGGCCTCCGCCCATCCCGCCTATCAGACTCCGACTCTGGAGGCCGCGCGTTCGAATCGCGCCGGGCGCACCAAGAAAAGCCTTGAAACCAAAGGGTTTCGGGGCTTTTCTCTTTGGCTTTGGACAGGGTAAAAAGCGATAAAAAGAGTGAATCATGGTTGTCAAATGGTAGTCAGATCTGTAGTCAAATAAAAAAGCGGCCCCGATTGACGGGGCCGTGTTTCATTTTGTAATCAGGTATTTGGTTATTTCGTCCTGGGCGGCTTTGAGCTTGTCGACGCTGTTCCCGGTGACCTCGTGATTGAGCAACGCCAGGATGCCGCGGAGGAGCACCTTGTTCCCGTCCTCCAGGCTGTCGATGCGCTTCTTGTCGCGGTCGAGTTTGGCGTCGGTCTCCCGCCGCCATTGCGCGGCATCGAGCGCTGGCTGCCTGGCCTTCTTGATCTTCTCAATCAGGGCCAAGATCGAAAGCGTGAACGCGATCAGCGCGGCTCCGACCCAGAGAAACGTCATTAACGCATCCGGTGTGATTTTGTCCATTTGTGTGTCCCCCTCATTTTCTCCATCTTCTGTGGTCGTCGCTCGCCGCCAGGACCGCTGCGTACATCAGCGTCAGGACGAGCGCGGCCATGATTATTGTCACGATCATGATCTGTCTCACCTGATCCCCGCCGCCTTGAACGCGTCGAGCACCTCTGTCACGGTGCTGCGGCTCGCGTATCCGACCTGTCCCGTGTGCGGGTTGCGGATCTCGATTTTATCGTCCAGGGTGTCCGGCACCTCCGGTTTCTCTGGCTCCGCGCTCGTGAGCGCTGCCCAGGTTTTGTCGCCGACGATCCCGTCCGGGGTAAGGCTCATGCGTTTCTGGAAAGTCTTGACCGCGTCCTCGGTCTTCGCGCCGAACGCGCCGTCCACGTCCAGGTTGTACCCCCAACCGTTGAGCAGCGCCTGGACGGTCTTGACCTCCGGCCCGACGCAGCCGCGCTTTACTATCGGATTGTTCATCTCTCCGCCTCCGTAATCGATGCCCTTGATTTCGCCCCATTCGTCCCAATGGGAAATCTCACTGTATACCACGCCGTATTTCGTGCCCTTGGCTTCGATACACTTGCCGCCGCCGATATAGACGCCGATATGGTGCCGGTTGTCGTCGCTCTTGCGGTGCAGGAAGACGGCGGAGCCGGGTTTGATCTCCCCGCCGCCCTGCTTCCGCCCGAACTCGATTTCGCCCTTGTCACGG
>Ga0256407_10002371_pt1 | contig 36261 bp, 23 predicted proteins | sample RumenRJG_04DNA_FD_193489 | JGI IMG/M metagenome (GOLD analysis project Ga0256407, IMG submission 193489) | Bovine rumen microbial communities from Lethbridge, Alberta, Canada - RJG_04 | ecosystem: Host-associated > Mammals > Digestive system > Stomach > Rumen | place: Canada: Alberta...
CCCCAATCCCCAATCCCCAATCCCAAATCCCCAATCCCCAATCCCCAATCCCCAATCCCCAATAATAATTTATTTTTTATATTTTTAAATATAATTTGTTTAAAAAAAATTTTTAAAATCTATTTTAAACATATTATTTCATATTTTTTAATATTAAAAATTTTTATATTAATAATAATAATTTAATTTTTTATTTATTATTTTTTTCAAAAAATTTGTTTCACAACATTTTTAAAATCTATTTTTATTATTTCATATTTTTTAATATTAAAAATTTTATTTTTTTATATCATAACATATTATATCATTTATTAATTATTTTTTTCTTTTCCATAACAAAAAAATTAATTTTAGCCTTTTTAAATATATATATGTTTTATATTAAATAAAATTATCTTTTTTATTTATTTTTTTTTCTTATTTATTATTTATTTTTTACTTTATTATTTATAAATTTTATCTTTATTTTTCTAAATAATTAATATTATATTGTAATAAATTTATTTAAAATAATACTCTAAACTGATTTTTAAATTAAAATTTTTCTGCTTCATCATTAAATTCTCTTAGTAATTCATCTTCATTTTTACAACTCTTATTTCTTATTAAATTATATGCTTCTTTTAAATCATTTGGAATATAAATATCTTTTGATAAATCTCTTTTATTTCTTAATGATAAGATATTATTATCTCTCTCTGATTTCCTATTTGTTTTATAATTATATAAACCTGAAAATTGACTATAGTCTACATCATCAATATTAAATTTTGGTTTTCTTATAATATCATCTCTTTTAGTATTTAAATTTTTAAAAAGTACTTTTTTTTCTTCATTTTCATTATTTTTAATTTCTTCATTTATTCCTGAAAAAGAATTTTTTTTAATTTTATTATTTTTTAAATCAAAATCAAGATCTTTTAATTTTTCTTCATGATTAATATCATTATCATTGCTTTTTTTATCTTCTTCTTGATTGTTATTTTTAGTATTTTTTTTCTTTATATATTCATTATATTGATTAAAAAGTTTTTCATCATCTTTTAAATCATTTTTATTTTTAATAAATTTGTTTACCCAATCTTTAAATGAGATATTTTTATCTGAATATTCATCTTTTGTTAAATTTAATTTTAAACTTTTATTTAATATTCTTTGATAAGTGTTAATATGTCCTAATTTTAATAAAGAAATTAATTCTTCATCATTTAAATTGATATTATTTTTTTGTAAATAGTTTAATACTAATCTATTAAAGAATTCTTCTTTTTGACTGCCAACAATTAAAAAAGCAAATTTTTCAATTTTCTCTTTCATTGTTAATTCTTTATTGTAATTAAATTCATTGTTATTATAATCAGATTTAATTATCATATCTTCTGTATTAATTAAATGTAATCTATTATCATCAAATTTATTATTTTTAATATTATTTAAGGTTTTTAAATTATTTTGTTCATCTAAATTATTATCAAAAATTTCATTCTTATTCTTATTTTTATTATAATTAATATAATTATTATCATTATCATTTTTATTATCAATATCATTATCATTTTCATTATCATTATTATTGTAATTACTATTGTTATTTTTATTATCATCTATTTCCTTATTATAATTATTATTTATATTATTAATTTTATCATTATCAATTTTATTATTTTTCTTATTGATAACTTTTTTCTTATTTTTTTGTTTAACAGGTTTTGGTTCTTCTAGTATTATATTTTCAATATTTTGAATAATACCTTTTGAGTCAATTCTCATTAATTTTTTGTCGTTTACATCATAATTATATTTTTGTTCATTATTCTTTCCTTCAAAACTATCATTATTAATATATTTCTTATTTGAATTAAAATAATTGAAATTGCTTTGATTTCCTAATGTTTTTAAATCATCCTTTTTTAAAAGTTTATTATCATTATATTGATTTAAATTATTTTCATTATTTAGATTAATATTATTATATAAATTATTTGGATTTTTTGGATTAATATTTAATTTATTTGAATCATCTTTAATATTTGTATTAATATTTTGAATTATGTTTAAATTTTCTTCAATATTATCATCCTGTAATTGTTCTATATTTTTTCCTAAATTATTATTTGTTTTTAAATTTGGATTATATTGGTTTTGATTATAATTTGGATAAATATTATTATTATTAATATTTTGATTTTTATAAGTGTTATTTTTTTCTTTTATATTATTTGGATTATTTTTCAAATTATAATTATTTTTTCCCATATTATTCGAATTAGTTAAATTTTTATTCATTTGATTGACTTTATTTGGATTAAAATTATTACTTTGAATTGCTGGATTAATATTTAATGATTCATTATTTTGATTATTAAACTTATTATTATAATTATTTTGATTGAAATTATTCAAATTAGGATTAAGATTATTATTTAGATTTATATTGTTATTATTATTTGGATTATTATTATTATTATTATTATTATTATAATTATTATTATTTGGATTATTATTATTATTTGAATTAAAATTATTATTATTTGGATTATTATTATTATTTGAATTATAATTATTATTATTTGGATAATTATTATTATTTGAATTATAATTATTATTATTTGGATTATTATTATTATAATTATAATTATTATTATTTGAATTATAATTATTATTATTTGGATTATTATTATTATTTGAATTATAATTATTATTATTTGGATTATTATTATTATTATTAATATTTTGATTTTTTAAATTAAAATAATTATTTTTGGAATTTTTTTTATTATAATACATATTAATATTATCTTGATTAACATTATTATTTATATTATTATCTTTTTTATTAATATTATTGTTTAATTTTAATTCATTATTTTGATTATCATTTATTTTATTGTTATTAATATTATTTAAATAATAATTGTTTTGAATATCATTTGGATTATTTCTATTTTGATTTACCATTAAATCTCCTTGATTTATATTATTATCATTATAATTATTATGAATATTATAATGATTTTCATTATAATTTTTATTGTTATTTTCTTTTTTTTGATTTTCATCAATTCTATTTTGATTAATATAATTATTAAATGATTTAGGTTGATTTTTACCTCCTTTTTCATTATTTAAATTTAAGTCTTGGTTTTCTCTTTTTAAAGAAATATCAATATCATCATTATTAATATTTGATTTAATATAATTATTTAAAGTTTTTGGCTGATTTTTTCCTCCCTTTTCATTATTCAAATTTAAATCTTGTACATCATTATTTAATAAATTATCATAATCATCTTTTTCTATCATATTATTATTTCCATTTTCACCAGAATTTCTTGAAATATTATTATTATTATTTTTATTTATATTATCATTATTATCACTATAATAATTATTATTAAATATATTTTTAGTTTTATATTGTTGAGAATTAATATCTTTTGAATTATAGTCATCATTATATTTATTCATATTTTTTTCTGTATTATAAATTTTTGAACTCTTATTTTTATTATCATTTGAATTATTTTTATTTGTTATTTGTTTTTTATCATTTTTTTTTAATTGATTATTTTCTTGATTTAAATAATCTTTACTTTTTTCTAAAACAAATTTAAATTTTTCATCTATATCTTTAATTTTATCTTTTGAATTACTATTATTCTTTTTATTCGATTTTATATTAATTTTATTTAATTTATTATTATTTGAATTAGGTTTTTGATTTTCATTAAAATTATTATAAAAATTATCTCTCATTGATTTTGAATTTTTTTTATTAGTATTTTTTAAAACACCAATCCTAGTACTTTTTCTATTAAATGAACTATTATCATCAGAAATCATAAGATTTTTTGAATTTGAATTAGAAATATTACTATTTTTCAATTTCATTTCATTATTACTTGTATTAATATATTGACTATATTTTTTAGGTGATTTTGAGTTTTTTAATTTATTATTTCTATTAAGGTTATTTTCAGTATGATAATAATAATTATTATTATTAATATCATTTTTATTCTTATTTTTTTTTTTTAAAAGTTCTTCTTCATTTTTCCATATTTCAACCATATATTCTGGACCTAAAATTTCAGGTACATCATTATCTCTATCAACATTTTTTATTTTTACATTATTATTTAAAAGTTTTTTCTTAATATCATGCTTTTCCTTTATTTTTAATAATCTTCTGAAAAAATCAATCATTAAATCCCTCTTTTCATTTTTATTATTTTTCATATAATAATTATTTTCTAAACAACTAAAACAATTATTTAAAATATTACTATTATTCTCGATAATATTTTTCAATTGTTGTTCTCTTTCTTTTTTTTTTTTTAACATATTTATCCACCAATTTTCAATTGTCAAAACAGAAGATTTCATAATTAAATAAATTTTTTCCCTTTCAATATCTAATTTTTTTTTCTCTTCATTTTTACCATTATTAGTAATTAAAGAATGAGTATATTCAACTCTTCTCATCATTACAGCATTTCTTTCAGCAAAATTAAAATCTTTTTTTTCTTTGTTAGTGTTCATTAATAATCTACTTTTACTAGGAAGAGGAGTTAATTTCATTTTATTTGCATTATTATAATTTTCATCTGGATAAATATAATACCAATCATTATGTTTAATTAAATCATTAATATTTTCTCTATATGTTTCAATTTCATTTAAATATTGTTCAACTGGAATTCCCTCATATTCTTTATTACCTTCTAATTTTAATCCTCTGTTATATGCTTTATTTTTGATAAATTTATCATAATTTTCTTGATTTTTTAAATATGTATGTTGTAAATTCAATGATGGAATTGCTCTTGATTTATTTTCATATATTTTATTATATTTTTTCCTTTCTAATGAATATGAGTTTATTAAATTTCTATATGATGGTGTTATATTTGTTTTTTTTCTATTTGATTGTGTTTCCATTTTTTGATTTGTATTTAAGTTTTCATCATATTTATTATTTATTCTATTTTTTTTTTTCATTGGTGATGAAAATCTTTTGTTTTGAGAATAATTATTTGATTCTTTTGTTAACATTTTTTTTTCTATTTTTACAATTATTTTTTCTTAATTTCTTATCTTATTTTTTTTAATAATTTTCATAAAAATTGTTTTATATTTTTATTGCATAATTAAATATTAAAATTTTTTAAAACTAAATTTTCATATAATGATAAAAAAAATATTAATTAAAAATGAAAAATCATTATTCTTTCTAATGATGTTTTAATATTTATTGTATTATTAATATTACATAAAAATTAATCATATATTAATATTAAAAAGTAGGTTTTTGGAAAAGAAAAATAGTAAAATGATTTAAATAAAATAAATTCTTTTATTTTAATACTATTATTATGAAAAATAAATTATATATAGTTTCAATTAAATTTCATTTATTATTAATTATAAATATCAAATTTATGACACATTTTTATAAATTCACTTAATGAAATTTCATTCAATAAATTTAATGTAACTAAAATTAAATTAGTAAGACTATTATTTTTAGTATATAAAAAAGTTAAAGAAGTATTCATTATTTTTTTATTTTCTGGAGCAGAAAAAGATAAAATATTTGTTTTTTTTAATTCATGTACAATTTGAAATTCAATATCTTTATTAGGAGTTATTTTTGTACATAAAATATATAAAACATTTTTATTAAAAACAATTGTTCCATTTATATCTTTTCCATACATACAAGCAAAAATTTTATTATGAGCATTCTTACATAGTTCATTAAAATTTTTTTCAGAAATAGAAAAAAATTTTTCTTTTTTTTCTAAATTTTGTTGACAATAAATACATTTTTTAATGTAATGAAGTGGAAGTGGAATTCTTAAAATTTGACTTAAATTATGAAGTTCTTTATATCCACCATAAATAAAAGAAATATATTGTATTTCTTCTTTAATTAATTTTGTAATAATATTTCTAAAAATTATATATTCTTCAATTATAAATTTTTCTTTATTGTTTTTTTTTTTAAAAACTTTTTCATTTAATACTTTTTCTTTATTCCATTCTAAACCATATTTTATATCATTTAATTCTTTAGATGATATATTATTTATATATAAATCTCTTTCAAAATCTTCATAATTTTCTGTAATATTTGTTAATATTGAAATATGTATTTCTTTATTTTTATTTTGTTGTTTAATTTTTAATAATTCTTTATAAAAATAATCTTCAATTTTATCTTTTTCATTAATTAATTGACTTAATATATTTTTATTTAAAAGCATCATATTAGGTAAAGTTCCATTAAAATTATTTTCATCTTTATTATAAACTCTAATATCCATTATATAGTAACGATAATTTATATTTTTTATTTTATGAAATTTACAATATTCACACAAACCTCTTTTTGGTATTTTATTTAATGTATTAAAATTATTACAAGTATAATCTGGACAAGATAATATTGTAGGAAAAAGTTTAAATAAAACTTCACTTGGAAAAATTGGAAAAACTTTAAAATAATTAGGTTTAATTAAATCATATTGACTTTGAATATATTTTGAATAAGGAAAAAAAATTTGTAATCTATTGATTAAAATATATAAACTGTAAGGGGTATTTTCTCTGATATTTAGAGCTAAATTAATTACTTTATTTGCAATTTCAATACTTTCAATATTTAATTTTGATATATACTCAATTAATTTATAATTTGGTGAATTTATTATATCATTTTTATTATACTTCAATAATGCAATACATAAAAAAAAAACCATTGATTTATCCATTTCATTAATTAAAAAATTGAAAATAACATAAGAAACAACAATAGTATTTTTATTTGTTAAATAAGTTAATAACCAATTAGTAGAATATATTACAGGAGTAATGAATGAAATATTTAATTTATTATAAATTGCAGGTTCATGATATTTTAATAATAAATCAAATATAGAATAACAAGAATTTAAAGATGAAATATCTTTTCCTTTATAAAAATTTATAAGAAAATAATCCATAAATAAATTAAAACAATTATATATTTTATATATTTCTATTGATGGTTCTTTAAATTTTAATGATAAAAATACAGTCATTATTTCATTCATTCCTTGTTTATATTGTATCGAATTATACTCACAATAAAACAATAAAACTTTTTTTAATTCTTCTTTAAAATTTGGATAATCTTTTGTTTCATATATTTTTGTTCTTTTTATATCATTATCTAAAACATGATATGGTGCATCTTTATATTTTTTCTTTTCAATTAAATCTGAATTATTTTGTATAAACATATAAAATGATTTTGTTTTTTTTAAATTAATGTACCATTTTTCCAATATATTATTAAATGAATCATTTAAACTATAATCAGTTATATTATTATAATATATATTATTTTCTTTTTCAATATTTATTTTATTTGTTGATTCCATAAAATTTAAATAATGAATAATTAATTATTTGGAATTAAAAATAAAAAAGTCGTTTATGTTATAGATTCATATATTTCAAATTTTTTATAATAAAATTTTTAATAATAGTTATTTTCTTTATTAAAAAAAATTCAATATCAAAATATTTATCTCGTATTATATTTTCTTTACCTAATTGAATCATTGAATAATAAAAACCAATAAATAATAAAGAAGGAATAAAAAAAATACTTTTTGTAATTCTTAATATATTATTCAATCCAAAAAAAATTAATAATCCAATAAACCAATAAGGCATATTACCAAATATACTATCATTTTTTTTTTTCATTATTCTTTCTAATATTGATTGAATACCATTATCAAATTTTTTTTTCATAAAAATTATTTCTCCTTGATTCATTAAATTTTCAAATTCATTTTTCTTATTTCTTAATTGTGAAAGTATTTTACCTTTAATTAATTCTTCATGAAAACTATGATTTAAATCAAAATCATATAATTGGTTAATATTTCTAACTATTTTAAATAATTTCAATTGTTCAAATAGATTAAAATAATTTGTTCTTAATTGTTTATATAAATTATATATTTGTTCTTGTGATAAATTTTTAATATTATTTTCATTAAATCTTTTTTTAAATAAATTAATTGAAATTGAACATATTTCTTTTGTCTTTTTTAAACATTCTTTTTTTAAATTTTCATAAACTTCTTTTTCTATTTCAGTTAAATAATTCATTAATTGTTCATTTGTGAGTTTAAAGCTTGATAAAAGGAAAAATCTTAAATTAAAAATTTTCAGAAAAAAATATCTTGAATAACTTATATTAAATTGTTTCCAAAAATCTTCTCCATTATAATTTTCTAAAGTTGAATTAAAAATTTTATTATTTTGATTCATTAAACTTTCAATGACAGAATTTTTTTTTTCCTTTAAAAATTTTTCTTTTTGATTTTCTATTATTTCATCAAATAAATTAGTAAAACCTAGTAAATTCCAATTTTCATAAACTTTTTTTTCTTCTAATTTTTCTAATAATTGTTCTGAGTATTGTTCTGCAATTTGAAAAGCAAAATCAAAATAATTACCAGAAAAAAAATGTTTTAATTTATTTTCTAAATCAATTCTCATTTTATTTTGAACCAATATAATTAATTTTTTAGATTGATTAAGAAAACAAGAATATAATTTTTTTGATATATTTTCATCTAAGTCTTCTCTAATTTTTAATTTAACATTATCATCATAATAAGAAACACTTTCATCATAATCATTTAAAATATTTTCTCTTAAATTAATACAATTATTTTTAAAATCACTTAAATTTTTTTTTGAACTTTTCTTATATAAATTATCTAATTCATTTTCATATTTTTTTAAAGTATTCATTTTTATTTCTTGACATCTATAATTAGCCAACATTTCTTTTTGAGTAGGAATATCTAAATCTTTTTCATTTAAAATTTCATTCCATAATTGACATATATAATATCCTAAACCATCAGAAGGAATATTTTCATTTATTATATTATTAAAAATATAATTATTATTTTGATTATTAAATCTAATCTTTAATTCATTTATTTCATTTTCAAATTTAGTTCTTTCATATATATAATTTGATAATGACATAAATTCAAAAATAAAAAAATCTTCTATTTTCTTATTTTCAAAATTATCAGGTTTTTTTATTTCATTCCATATATTAAAAATGTCATTTTTAAGTATTTTTATAATTTTTTCAAAATTATGAAATCTACTATCAAAGTCTCTTAAAATAAGAATAATTTTCTTTAAACAATTACAATTAAACAATTTAAAATTCATTTCAAAAACAGTTTTCAAAACACCATAATTAGAAGCAGTATATCTTCCAATATCAGTAACCCACATATTAATAATTAATAAATTAGTAATTGCTAAACAAAAAAGAGAAGAACATTTTTCAAATTTTTCTCTATCATTTTCATTTCTATTTATGCTATCTGTTCCTTCACAATCAATAATTAATAATTTCTTATTTGTTAATCCAGTTATCCAAATTCCTTTTGTTGTTTGAGCTCTTTTTTTTAAACTGTTCATTACTTTAAATTTTGTATTAAATAACTTGTTTAATAATGTGCTTTTTCCTGAACTTTGTGGTCCTATTATTGATATTAAATTATAATCTTTTCCTAATGATGTGAAATTTATTTTTTTTAAATATGTATCTATTTCTTCACTATATTTTTTTATATGTTATTTTATTAATTTTTTACTTTAGTGAAAAATCAAAATATATTATTTGACATGTTTCTATTTGAACATCTTCTTCTGGATTATATTTTATTTTTTCATTTAATAAATTCATTTTTATATAATTTCATACAATAAAAAAAATTATTTAATGCTCATAAGTATTTATTTTCAAAATATGTCCATGATAAACAATTCTATATATTCATCTTTAATATTAAATATTTTTTGTTCTCAATTAAATGATTATTTAAAAAAATATTATTTATAGACTTGATGCTTTTAATTCAAAAATTTATAATAATTTTTTGAATTTGATAAACATTTTGATAAAATTATAATTATATCTTTCATTTAGATTTAAAATTAATAATTTAAAATATGAAGATTAGGATATAATAATAGTATTTTGAGATAATTATAATATTTTAATTATTGATTGAGGAAAACAGTAGAAAAAAATTTGTTTTATAAAAATTATTTACTAAAGTTAAATTATTATTTAAAAAAAATAATATTTCTTTTTAATAAATTCAAAAAAAATTAAATTTAAATGATTGATGATGAAAAAGAATATATAGAATTTAGATTATATTTAATAGGTGATTATGAAGTAGGAAAACAATCATTTATAAATAGATTATCAAAAATTCCATGTACAAAAACAATAACTATTGAAAATGAAGATAACAAAAGTGAAAATTATAATAATAATACACAATTATCAAATAAGGTAAGAGAAAGTAAATTAGATAATGATAATTATTCAACATCTCAAAAAGTAAATGAAGAATCAAATGAAATAATAAATAATCATCCTTTTCATAATCCATCAAAATTATATAATATAAATCATTATAAAATATTATTTAGACCATTTTATATAATTCCAGCTCAAGATTTACCATATGATTATATACTTGTTGAAGAAGAAGATTCTGATTTTGAAATTGAAAAAGAATATAAAATTTTATTAAAAAATAGTAAAAAAGATTTAACTCAAAAAATTATTATTCAAGATACTGTAATTCCAGAACATTATTTAAAAGGTTATAAAATTGGTATTGAGAATTTACTTATTTTTATGTTTGATTTAAGTAATTATTCAACATTTGAAAAAATAATTTGTTATTATAAATCTTTTGAAAAAGCTTTTCATTTAAATAATGAAGATAATAATAATATATCAAATATTTTAATTGGAAATAAAATGGATATTAAAATAAATATGAATCAAGAAGAAAATGAAACTTTTCATTCTTTTCTATCAAAAACAAAAATGGAATATTTTGAATGTTCAACAAAGCCTTTTTTTAAATTTGAAAAATTAATAAAAGACATTTTTTTTAATATATATGGAAATTACAGAGAAGATTTTAAATCAGATTATTTTATCAATACTTTTAATCTAATAATATCATCAAAATCAAATTTTTCTCATTCAGAAAGAACAAGTTTTAAATCTAAAAATAATAATTTTCCAGGACCAGATTATTATAATAATAATGTATTTGATTTAAGTAATTTTAAAGATATTCAAAAAGCTTTAATAGATAAAAAATTAAGATTTAAAAATAAAATTTTTGTAAATAAATTAGGGCCAATATTAAAAAAATCAAGAAGTGTTGCAAAAATGAAAAATGATAATTATGATAGAAAACAATATAAAGTTAATTTAAAAGATATGAAAGAATGTATTGATAAACCATTAAAAGGTTTTAGTTTAGGTATTATTCCAGGTAAAAATAATTTAAGGAAAATTAGAACTGATTTAATTAATGGAAGATTAAATATTTTAAATAATTCTTTTGATGATAATATTACTAAAATAAATATTGTACAAGATAAAAAAACACATGATGAAAATTATTTTAAAGAAATAGAAAAAAGAAGAAATATTTATCGTAATAAATTAGTAAATGATATGAAATCAAAAAGGAATAATATATTATTAATTCATAATATAAATTTAGATAAATTACAAAAAGAAAATTTATTTCAAAAAGAAAGTATTTTATTAAATAAAAAATTATTTCATTCAAATTCATCTTCAAATTTATTAACATCAAATCCATTAGACATAGAAAGAAGATTATTTGATGAAAAAGAAAGACAAAAACAAAAAGAGAGAATTTATCAAGTTTTATATTCAAAAAATCAAAATCATATTCAAAAACAAAATGAAATGAAAGAAAAATATATTCCAGAAAAAATAAGTCCTTCACCAAATTCATATATAATAAATAGAGATATATGTCAATCAAATAAAGGAGCAATTATATTAGGAAAAAGAAAAGAATTAATAAAACATATATTAGATCCACCTTTTGCAAATATTAAAACAACTTTTGATAAAATTGTAGAAAATATTTCAAATGAAAAAATATCACATTCTGAAAGATTTAAAGATAAAGAATTTGATGATAGAAATACAAAAGATTATAAAGATAAAATAATATGGGATAAATGGGAAAAAAGAAAAGAAAATTCAGAAAAGAAATTAATAATAGATAATATAAAATCAGAAAGAGAATATAAAAAATCATTAAATCAAAAAAATAAAGAAAAAAATGAAGAAACATTAAAATTAAAAAATGATATAATAATAAGAAAACAATTAAATGGAAAACAATATAATGATATAAATTATAATTTAGTAGAAGAACAAAGTCCAAAATATTCAATTAGAGGAAAAGAAAAAGAAAAAAATTTAAATGCTGAAAATGAAAAATTTTTAGTAATTGGAGGAGAAAGTGATTATTTAGAATCAAAAGTAAAATTAAATAAACCTAATTTTAATTATGTAAAACCTAAAAATCCTTCTTTTTCTTTTAGTAAAAGTGAAAGATTTATTAAAGAAGTTTATGAATATGATAATAATATTCTTTTTCCTGATTTAAAATTTATTCCTGATGAGAAAGAAAATTTTTTATGTGTTGAACCTTATAGTGCTATGGATCAAAGAATTAAACCTATTTATTATAATAATTTTCCTGGTCCTGGAGAATATAAAATTAAATCTTCTTTTGATGAAATTGTTATGAAATGCAAAAAAAAAGAGAAAAATGAAAAATAAATTTTTTTTTATGTATAACATTTTTTTTATTAAATAATTATTTATAAATATTAAATTCAAATTTATATAATTTAATTTATTCATCTACTAAACTATAAAATATAGTTATTGAAATATTTGGATATTTTTTTGCTTCTTCAAATTTATCTAAATCATCTTTAAATAATGTTATTTTTAATTTATTTTTATTTAATTTGTTTTTATTACCTTCATTAATTTTAGATATTAATTCATTTAAATTTGTATTATGTTTCATTTTAAATATAATTTCATATAAAGATTTTCCACTTATATCTTGTGTTTGATTACTATATTCAGATGGGTCTGATATTAAACCTTTTAATTTACTATTACTTTTAACACTGTTTTCTTCTTTTAATTTTATCATTTCTAATTTTTCATTTTTTTTATTATCTTTTATTTTATTTTTATCTTTTTTTTTATTATTTTTACTTGTATTTATTTCATTTAAATCTTCATCTTCATTTTTTTTATCAATTGATTCATTTAATATATTATTCAAATTATAATTTTTGAAAGTTTCATCATAAAAAGTTTTAATAGTTTCCCAAGAAGAATAATATAAATTAACCCAAATATAAAAATTAATTCCTCCAGAAATACAAATTTTAATATCAGAATGAATAATTAATTCAGGATTAAAATAAATCTCATAATAAATTTCATTTTCCTCATCATCACTTTCTTTATTCTCACTCAAAACATCATTTCCAATTTTCATATTTGCATTAACAAAATTACATATTTTCAACTTTAATTTTTTACCTTGTGGTAAAGGACCAACTTTAATTCCATAAAACTTAAATTTATTCGCCGAAATAAAATAACTTTTTTCCTTTTTAAAACTTTGTAAAATATTACTAACATGGGCTCTTCCATTTTCACAAATTAAATGTGAAAAATGAGACTTAATAATTTTAGGAATTAAAAAAATATAAGGAGGACAAAAATTAGCTTCTAAAAAAGTTTCAAAATACTTAATGTATCTTTTTTGACTAGGAATAGTAACTCCAGTATTATCTTTAGTTCTAACTCTAGCATAATATCGAAAAGCTTTTTCACTACTTTCACAAAGTCTAGAAAAAATTAAATATGAACATATCATAACTCCAGTTCTTCCTTTTCCAGCTTTGCAATGTACAGCAGCAACAGAATTAGGATTTTTAATTAAATACAAACAAATATCAATACAAAATTCTAATATTAATTTTATTGGACATGGATTGTGATCAGTCGCAGGGAATAAACCAACTTCACATTTATTGAATATAGATTTATTATATATTCTATCTTTTTCTAAACATAAATTATATATTTTTACATTGTCATTATGATATTTATGAAAAAAATTTATTATGTCTTTTAAAGAATTTCTATATAATGTTTCACAACCTGTTGATGGAAATCCCATTGCTATTACTCTTTTTGTTATATATGCCATGTCTAAGTCAAATTCCTCATTTTGAAATCTAATTTTTTGCTTTGAAACTAAGCGTTTTAGAATATTTGCTTTTTTTAATTTTTCATTTTTTTTCGTTTTTCCTATATTTTCTTCTTCTATTTCTTCAAAATCTTTATCAAAGGGACTTGTGTTGTATTTTTGTTTTTTTGGGTCTTTTGATGGGATTACTTTTGGGAGTTTTTTTAATTCATCGTTAAAGGAATTATAATTTATTATTCTGTAGGATTTTTTTAATGGGTCGTAATAGTACATTTTACAATTTAGGTCTTTGTTTTCTACTGGTTTTACTGTGTTTATTTCGTAGTCAAATGTTAATTTTAATTTTTCTTCTAGTTTTGCTAAATTTAATGTTTGGATTTCTTCATTTTTTTTTGATATGTTTTTTTCCATTTTTTTTAAATTTTTATAAGAAAATGCTATTAATTTTCTATTTTATTGAATAAAAATCTATTTGATTAATATTTATTTAATACATCATCTAATAAATTGAAATAATATTTTTTCAAATGAATTATCCATATACTAATTTTTATAATATTAATATCAAATAATTTTCATTACATTTAATTAGTAAATAATTAGATAATAATTAATAAATAAGAACAATCATATTTTTTTAAAAAATAAATATAATAATAGAATAGTTTAATTTTAAAAATCCCCTTATAATATTTCCGCCTTTCCAAATATATTTTTTTAAATATTAAAAAGTCGAATTTTAATATAAATATATTAAAAAAATAAAATAAATATCAAAAAATTAATAAAAATTATAATATATTCAAACAATGTCAAATCAACAAGATCAATTAATCCCAACACAACCATCATCAATAGATGAAAACCACCCTAATTCAAAAATAGACCAAAATGATAACCAAGAACCTCAATTAATATCTCAATTAGAAGAACAAAATAAAAAAACCTCATTTCAATTAGAATCTCCTTTTCCAATATTATCAAAATATAAAGATATATACATTCCAACAATATACACATTGAACTTAAAAGAAATGAATGATGCACCTTGGAAAAAAAATAATGTAAATTTAAGTGATTATTTCAATTATGGTTACAATGAAGAATATTGGATTGAGCATACTGAAGAAATTAAAAGTAAACTTGATGATTTTAATACTTTAATTAAAGAAAATAAATACATTTTACCTTCTGTAAATGATGAATTGAATTATTTATTTAGTTTCCCTTCTGACTATGGTGGTCTTGGTGATGTTTTCAATGATCAAAATTATGAAAATGTGAATTTTTTTGAAAATAAAACAAATGTTCATAAATTAGCTCCTTCAATAAGATTGCATAATCAACAAGCGTATGTTAATTTAGAGATTGGAAATCAAAATATAAATAATAATATTAATATTACAAACCCATTTCCTTTTAATATTCCATCTTCTATTAATACTAATGTAGTAAATGATAGAAATGATAATAGTTTTTTTAATCCTTCAATGGTGAATCCTATTTTTCCTAATTACTTTTTTGGTTTCAATAATTATAATTTAAAGTATATTTATTTTTTATTTTTTTTAATTTTAGGAAAGATGATAATAAAGAAGAAAAAAAGGATAAGAAAATAAATAAAAAAAGAGAAAGAAGTGAAAGTGAAAATGAAAGAAGAAGAAAAAGTAAAAGTAAAAGAAAAGATAAGAAAAATAAAAGAGAAAAAGAAGAAAAAGAAGAAAAAAAAGATAAAAAGGATAAGAGAGATAAAAAGGATAAAAAGGATAAAAAAGATAAAAAAGATAAAAGAGATAAAAAAAGAAGAGATGATAGTTCAGAAAGTGATGAAAGTAGAAGAAGTAGAAGAAGACATAAACATCATCATCATAGGGAAAAAAGTAGAGATCGTAGAAAAGATAAAAAAAGGTAATATATTTCTATGTAATTTTTTTATTGGGTGGGAGCAGTCGAAATGATAATTAATGTATTTTTTATTTATTTTATATAGTTTTATATTATTTTTAGTTTTTTCATTTTCCTTTTTCTTTTATTTCATTTAAATTTTAAATAAATTATTAAATTTTTTCTCACCTAATAATATTAAACTAGATATAAACTATAATCAATTTTTTTTTAATATAATTATAATAATTTTGTTTTTTTAATAAAAAAAATATTCATAATTTATTTAAATAATATAATTTTAATTGAATTTTTCTGGGTTTAATAATTGAGGAACATAATTCAAAGATTTTAAATCAAATAAAAAATCAATTGCAATTTGAATATAAAAGTCTATGTCATAATTATTATCTGTATTAAATTGTGATAATTTTTCTCTAAATATTTCTTCATACATCATAACTTTATTTAAAACATTTGAACAATCATCAATTTCTAAAGTATTAATATCAACAAAATCAATATATCTATCATAAATTCTTTGAATTAAATTTAATAAAGGAATCCATAAAATAGAAGGACAATAATTTTTAATAAAAGAATATTCGAAAAATTCTTTTATAATATCTTTAATTCTATATTTATTTGATTTATCATTATTATTTAAATCTTCAATACTTAAAATAAATTTAATATATTTCATTAAAAAATCAATTTTTAAATTTTGAATTTTAGTATTTCTTATTAAATTATCATAAATATTTTTCCAATAATTAGTATCAAAATCTTTAGTATCATGATATAAAGAAAATAAAATTTTATCAAAATATATATCATCATCAGAAATAATATTATCTCCAGCACTACTTAAATCATTCTTATTTAAATATTTTAAATTTGATAATTTTTCATATTCCATAATTTCAAAATAAATACTAATAGCAAGTTCATATGATTTATTATTATAAAAATGTTCAAATATTAATTTATTAATTTCATTTTTTGTATTTTCCCCATTTTTTAATTCACAAACTTCATCTTTAACTTCAGTAACTTCATCAATAAATTCATCAATATGCTCAATAGTATAATTTTTAATTAATTTTTTAACATATTGAATAGAATAATTTTTTGCTGTGTTATCCATTTCATCATTTGAAGGATACCAAAAATAATATTGATTAAAGTATTTAAATTTAACTTCAATTTGACATAAATTAATTAAAAGTTCTTTAAATTCATTCATAAAAAATTTATTATCTCTATTTTGACCAAAAACTCCTAATTCATTTAAAATATCAATCATATGAAATCTTAATAAAAAAGGATATTGACCTTTTAATCTTTGAACAATTTCTAATTGATTTTTATATGTATGTTTTATTATATTTATTATTGTTTTTATTATTAAAATATCATCGTCTATAAAATCATTTATATTATTTTCTAATTGAATAATTAAATCATTTATAAAGTTATTTTTGTAATATTTGAAAATTAAATGAGATAAAATTGTTAAATGAATATTTTTTTCATTAATTTCATTAATAACTTCATTACCAGTAATTATATTAAAAATTTCTTTAATTAAATTAATATATTCATTTTGTCCTTCTATATTATTATTTAATTCATTAATTATATAATTACAATCATCAAAACAAGTTTCATTTTGATTTTGCATAAATTGTTTGAATTCTGATGTGTTAACTCCTTTAAATGTACTTTGTAATTTAGTTAAAAAAATTTTCCATTGAGTAAATAAATCAATATAAAGTTTTGAATTATTAATATTTTTTCTTTGAACTTCATCAATTAAAGTTGTTAATTTTAAAATAGAATTTTTTATATCACAAATTGATAAATTCTTTTTCAAATTTAATAAATTTTTTTCAATATTATCTTCGTTTTCATTTTCTTTTTTTAAATCAGGAAATAATAAAAATTCATATATTAATTCATCTCTTAATTTTGTCATATAACTAAAATCATCATTATGAACAATAAAAAAATCAAAATATGAAAAAACAATTAAAAAATTTAAACATTCTTTATATTTTAATTTATCACTTTTATATTCTCTTGTTTTTTTTATTAAACATAATCTAATTTTATATGAATATGATTTATTCCATTGTTCAAAATTTTTTAAATTTTTTTTCTTTTCATTAATTATTGAAGATAATTCATCTATAATTTCTGAATTTATTTCATTATCATTTAATTCATTATTATTTATATTTTCATCATCATTATTTGAATTATTGTTAATTTCAATTGATAAATTATTATCATCTTTTATTTCATTTGTAAATTTGTTATTTGTAAAATAAGATTCAAATTCTCTATGGGGCTAAATAATTAAATAATTTATTTACCTCATTTATATTATTATTGGAATCAAATTCATTTGAGATTTCATTTTTTGATTCAGGAATTTTTGTGATTAATTTATTTTGATTTATAGAAGTATTTATTGTATTTGTAAAATCAAAATTGTCATTTTTTTTAATTTCAATTTTTGGCTCCGAATATTTATTAGAAAGAAAATTATTAATTGAATTATTTTGATTATCATTATTAACAAAAGGAAAAGAGTTTTCATTTGAATTTTTAAATATATTTGAATTTTCATTAATAGTAAAACCAAAAGATATTTTATTTTCATTTTGACTTTTCATTGGATTTTGGGAATTATTATTATTATCCAATTGAAATATAGATTTATAATTATTTGAATTATTATTATTAGATGGAAATAAAGATTTATATTCATTAGAATTATTTTGATTTTTTTGAAAATTGCTCATTTTTAAATAATTTAAATTAAATAAATAAGATAAAAATAAGAAAAAAATAAAAAACCAAAAAAAATAAATAAAAAAATAAATGGGAACATCACTAAATGTAAAAAAATATAATAATATAATAAAAAATAATAGTGTTGTAATCCAGATAACATAAAACAAGAACATATAAATGAAATAGGAACAAATACATATCCACAAAATAAAAGAATAAAAACAGAAAATAAAATAGAAACAGAAAATGATACAGACAAATCAAAATTTAATTTAGAACCATCAAACATTAATTCAATAGCAGCAATAACTTTCCAAGGAATAAACAATTCAAATTCAGATAATAATAATAATTATCGTCCATTACCAAATAAAAATAATTATACAAATTTAAATTCATTTGAAAATGAAAATGAAAAAATCTCAAGAATAAATAAGATAAAAAAAGTAATAGATAAATCACCAATATTAAATATAGAAATAAAATCTTCTCCTTTTTTCCAAATTGGAACTTCCTTTAAAATTGGTCCTTTAGGTTTAATATCATATCCAAATCAAAATAATAATAATAATAATATTAATCAAAATAATGGTATTGTTTATTTTGGATTTTTCCCAGGTCAAAATAATCCAAATTCAAATAATTATGTTGATATTCAATTACCGCCAAAAGATATTGATTTAAGTACAATTTCTCCTATGAATAATATAAATAATAGTAATAGTAATAATACAAATATTAATAATAATAATAAATTTATTGGAAGGTATTTTTATATTTTTTTCAATCCTGATTTTATGAAATATTATATTAGAGATTGTGGTAATGGTTTTGGTACTTATGTTAAAATTCAAAATGAAACTATTTTAAAAGATAATTCTATTATTAATATTGGAAATTCTTATATTTCTGTTTCTATAGGTTATGATGAAGAATTAATTAATGATTTACAATTTGATAATTCAAATAAAAATATTTTACATAATAATATAAATAAAGATTATAATAATAATTTAAATTTAAAAATAGTTTGTAAAGGAAAAATTTTTTATGATCCTATTAATTTTCAACCTACAAAAAGTGCAATTAGAATAGGAAGAAATTCTAATTGTGAAGTAGTAGTTGAGGATAAAGTTTTAAGTAGAATACATTGTACTATTGTTTATAGGAAAAATATAGGTTGGATTATTAGAGATGGACTTTATAATAAAAATAAGGATGGTTCAATTGAAATGAAACATTCAACAAATGGTACTTGGTTATATGCTTTGGAAGATATATCAATTTATGAAGGAATGATTATTAAATCTAATTATAATTTATTTAAGTTTTCTTTTCTTAAATAATATTTAATTTTGTGTATTATATTTATGTATGTCTATAATATGATACAATGTATTTATGCTGAAATATTTATATATTTTTTAATTATTTTATTCAAAATAAAAAAAAAGCATTAAAATTATACTAAATAAAATTTCTTTTTTTTAAATATTAAATCACCATTTAAAAAAAGAATTAAAAATAAAAAAAAAACATATTTATTTAAATCTAGGTTGTTCATTCATAGATCTAGCACTCTTTTCAACCATTTTCATAAATAAATCAAAATCAATCATTCCACTTCTATCTTTATCTCCAATTTTAACAAGCATTTTCCATTGAGTTCTACTAATATTAGTTCTAGGTAAAAAACTTTGTAAAACTGAAATTAAATTATCACATTGAATAACATTTGAACTAGAACCATCATTAATTAAAAATGGTTTAACATTATCTTTAATTAATTTTCTATTTCTACTAATTTCAACATATATTTTTTGTAAATCATTTGAAACTTCCCATTTTTTTAATTGATTAATTTTCTTTTTATTTTCATTTATATCTAAATTTGAACTTATATTACCAAAACTTCTTAACCATTCATTAATATCAATTTCACCATCTTTTCTTAAATCTAAATAATCAAAAGAATTTTTTAATAAAGTAAAATTAGGTAAATCTTTTTTTTCTCTTGTGAATAAATCACAAACTAAACTTTTATATTCATTAAAATCTAAAGTATTAGAAATATTAGCATCATTAAATTGAAAAGCTAAACGAGGATTTGAATAATATTTATAAATTAATTGCTTAACTTCTGAAATAAAAGGTTGAATATTTATATCACCTTGAGTAATATTTTTATCTTTATTATTTATGAAATTTAAAAATGTATTTATATTAATTTTTCCATCTCTTGTTTCTCCAATTTGAGAAATTATATTTTCAATTTCTAAATGTGTTAAACCAACATTTAAATCTTTTATCATATTATGAAATTCATATTTGTTAATAATACCATTATTACTTTTTGCTTTAATCATATTAAAATATGCTATATAATCAAAACCAGCTGAATTAAGTAATCTTTTTAATTTAGTTAAACAATCATAATCATATGGAGTTTTTAATTTTTCTTCTTGAGGATTTGTTTTCCCTTTTAAATTAGCACTTTTTGGTCTTTGTCTTGTTGTTGCTAATTTAGTTTTATTTAATCTTTTTATATCATATGATTCATCATTATCATATGAGTCAAAATATACAAAATTAAATTCACTATATTTTATATTGTCAATGTCTTTGAAGTTTAATTTCATATATTTTAATATTGTTTCTGTTAAATATTTATTTGGGAAAAATTGGTTTATTGTATTAAAGAAATTTTTTTTAGATATGAAATTATCGTTAAATGTGAAATTGTTTTTATTGTTTATTTTATTCATATTATCATCATTACTTTGATTAGTGAAAAATTTAAAAGCATCAATTGAATTATTGAAATTTTGCTGGATGAAACTTTTAATATCAAAATGCATTTTTTTATAAAAATCAAACATTTTTAATTTATTTTGAAAATCAAATACAGTTAAATAATTTTTCTTTTGAGAATCTAAAGTTGTATAAACTGCTAAAATTTCATCTCTAGTTAAATTAAATCCATTAAAACATTCATAATTTTCTCTATGGAATTTTTCAAAATCTTCAAAAGTAAATTTATTTTCACTTGAAGCATTTTTTGCAAAAAATTCTTCAACACTATTATATCTTTCACTAATAAACATACCAAATTTTTCTATTATTTCATTTATCCATTCTGTATTTTCTTTTCCTTTAAATAAATTTTGATTAATTGTTTCTTTAAATTTTTCCTTTAAGTCAATAAAATCACTTTTATTAATTGCTTTATTTGTTAATTCTTTAATATCAGCTAAACCAATATTATTATTTTTAGTTAATGAAATTGCTTGTAAAACTCTTTGTAATTTATAAATATTTAATTCATCTCTTGAAAAACCAAGATTATTAATACAAAATATTTTAAAATCATCTAAATTTATTATTCCATCATTATCATTATCAATTAAATTAAATATTTCAGAATCACTTAATGAAGTTACATTATTTCTTAACCAATTAATTAAAGCATCAATTAATTCATTTTCTAATTTATTATTATTTTTTATTATAATTTCATTTGATTTAAATTCTTTAAATCTTTTTTTAAATGTTTCTAAATCAACCAAACCATTATGATAAAAATCTAAATAACTGAAAAATTGATCTTTTATAGCATCACTTAATAAAATATAATTATTAATTCCGATATTAAATTCATAATTTGATACAAAACCATCATGATTAGCATCTAATTTATTAAATAAACCAACTACTGTTATATTTTTTTTTTTCATTTCTGCTTTAATTTGTCTTACAATTGATTTAAATTTTTCTTCACTCATTGTGTCATATGAATATAAATTATTATCAGGTGTAAATGAGGAATTTTCAAATTTGAAAAATGAAGTTGATAAATATCTTTCAAATATACCTTTTATATCTTCTATTGATATTTTACCATCTGAATCTAAATCAAATTTCATTACTATATTATTATTTATATTTGGTATTTTTGATTTAAGGAACTTTTGGAAATTTTCAATTGAACATACTTTCTTTACTTCATAATAACTTTTTTTCTGTTGATTATTTAATTTTTGGAAAAATATAATTAAATCATTTTTACATTCATTTTGTACAAATTTTTTAATTTCTTCAATACATTGATTAAATAAATCATCTTTTGCATTATAATAAACAAGTAATAAAAATTCAGGATATTTTACTAAATTATTATTATCAACTAATCCATTAATTCTAGTAAATTTCATAATATCTTCATCTCTAAATTCATTTGAAAATTTCTGTATAACAGAACAAAAATCAGCTTTTGTTAATCTACCATTATTATTCCCATCAATATTTTGAAAGAATCTTAATAAAGTTTCATAATCAGTTAAACTTTTAATATTTTCTATAAAATTTTTTTTAAATGAAGTTCTATTTAAATCAAGGAAATTTTGAGTTTTAAAAACATCAAAATTTTTAATAATAGTATTAGTGTCAATTGTTTCTTTTCCTCCATTCATTTCATAAAATAAATCTCTAATAAAATCATATCCCAAAGTATAATCTAATTTTTTAATTTTCCCTTCAAAACCAATAAAATCTAAAACTTGATTTTTTTCAATATCAATATCCATTCTATAAGCTAAATCTTCAATATCTAATTTATATCTTTTAATAATATCTTGTATTTCAAATAAAGGATGAGTAATTTTTCCAATTACTTTATTAAATTCTTGTCTATCAATTATACCATCTTTTTTTAAATCAATCATATCAAAAATATGATCAATTTCTTGAGCTGAATAATTAAAATATTTTTCAACTAAAAAAATTCTATGAAAATCATATCTTGTTATCACATTTGAATCTCTTGATACATTATATGTTAAAAGATGAGAAAAATATTCATCTATTTTCATATTTGAATGTTGAATTGCATATTTAAAATTATTTATTACTTTTAAATCAAATTCTTCATTCATTATTCTTTGATCATCTTCAAAATATTTTTTATAATCTTCAAGAGAGAAATTTCTATCTGATTTAATTAAAAAATAATAAATTGCATTTAATGATTCTTCCGAAAAATTAGTTTGCCCTAAAAATAATTTTATGAAATCATTTTTTGATATTGAATTTTTATCCTTAAATAAAAATTGTTTTCCTCCTGCTGCATAAATAATATCTTTCAATTTTTTAAATAAATCAGCAATATCAGAAGTATTCATTTCATTTAAAATTATTTTACAAGCATTCATTTTATCATTAAATTCTTGTAAAGTAAAAGCATTTTGATTTTCAATATCAATAAATTGTAAAATTTGACTTATTTTACTTCTTGGATAAACAATATCAAAAGAACGTAAAATTGATAATAATTCATTAATTGAAATTTTTTGTTCTAATCTTGTTTTATTGTTAAACATAATTTGGCTTTGAACAATTTTAATTGTTTTCATTTCATTTTCAATTTGTCTTAATAAAACTTTTTGACTATTTAAATTTTGATCTCCATTAATATTTAAATTCCCATCACCATTTAATCTCATTGCTGATAAAGGTCTTAATTTCTGACTTTGAAATAAATTATTTTTTTTAAAACTTCTATTTTTAACATCAAAAGTTTCATTAAATGTATTATCTCCAATAATTTTTTTAATATCTCTTAAGAGAAAAGTCATTAATTTCATATAATCAATTATTTCTAAATTTTCAGAATAAACTTTTACTATATCATTTACTAATTGAGTACTTAAACCATAATGTACATTTGCTTTTGTAAATGCTCTTACACATTCTATTTTTTGTATTGTTCCTGAATTTCTTTTATCAAATTTTTTCATTTCTTTTATTATTAAAGATTTATGAAATTGAATTGCTTCTAAAATCTCATTTGGTATATTTAAATCAATTAAAGTTATTTTTTTTCCTTTTTTTTTTATTTTAGGTTTATCGTTTATAAAATTTAATTTTCTTTCTTCTTCTTCAACTTTATTTTCAATATTTTGATAAGGAATATTTTCATCACCATAAACATCTTTTAAATCAATACCTAAATTATTTTTTAACCAATTTTCACCATCTTGACTAATTTTAGTAATAACAGAAGTTTTAGGTCTAATAGTATTTAATCTTCTTTCAACATTAGGAATATCTTTAATATGAACATTTTTATTATGACCAACTTCCATATACAATTCCATATCTTTTTTAGTTCTTAATAATTTTTCAGGAATATTTTTAGCTTGATTAATAATATTATCATTAAATCTAACACCTAAAATATTTCCTCTTATTAATAAAGTTCCTAAATTTGGCATTTCTTTATTTTTAAATAAACCTTTTCTAATCTGATCACTTAAATATAAAATTTGGTTTTGTAATATCATATAACATTCTTCTTTAGAAACTCCCATTGCATACGCAATTTCAGCATAATTAATTCTAACATGACTTAAACTATTATTTAATTTTTGAGTATAATAAATTAACCCAGTTGAATTATTATATTGTCCTGGTTTTAAATATTCATTAAATTCTTTACTTACAATAAAAACTGGTTTTTTTGATTTTTTATCTCTTTGATATTGATTTGTTGTTCCTTCTAAATTTACTTCTGATGATATAAATGTAAATGTTCCAAAACCTTTTATAAAAGTTCCTTTTCCTGATTCATAATTTTGGGCTATAAATTCACATAAACAATTCCATGCTTTGTTTAAGATTTCTGGAGTAAATGATTTTAATATATCTTCTCTGTTTAAGAAGCCATTGTTTATTTTTATTTTTTCACTTATTTTATTTACTAAAGTTGCACTTGATGGACGAACAGTTGCAGATTTGTACATTTTTATTTTATATTTTATTTATTTTTTTTTTTTTTGATTAATTTTTTTAATGAATAGTTTTTATTTTTTTTTTTGAATAAAAAGTAACTTTGATTTATTTGGATATATTAATAATATAAATATATAATTAATAAATGATATTTTAATTTATTATTCTTATATTGAGTTTTTTACTTTATTTTTTTTATTTTTTTGATTTACAATACATAAAATGTTGCTTTACTTTTTTAAAAGTTTTATGACAATAAGGACAATAATTAGGATCAATATTTTCTTCATTAATTAAATTATTTTCAAAAAAAAATTCATAATTTCTTTTCATTTGTTCAATATTTTCTTCTCCTCTTCCTTCAACACATTCATTAAAATGTAAATTTTTTTCAGTATCAGACATAGTTTTAAAATAAACAAATTTACAAATTGGACATTCTCTTTCAAGTTTTTTTTTATTTTCTTCTTTTATTTTATTTTCTAATTCATCAATATTAATATCAAATTTTCTTTTTTTTCCTAACTGTTCAAATTTAATTAATTCAATTTCTTCTTTTGGATCTGAATCTCTTATTCTTATTGTATGATAAATATTATTATTATTTTTTTTTAAAAATCCAGATTTATGTCTTTTATATCTTTTATTTTTATTTATTTCATCAAATTCATTTTTTATGTTTTGTTCTTTTTTATTTTCTTCTATATCAATTATTGGATTATTATTTATATCAAATTCAATTTTTACTTCTTCTCCTTTTCTATATCCGTAAACTTTATTTAAATTTTCTAATTGATTATTATTATAATTTATTATTCTTCTTGAAAATCTTCCATAATATTTTAAAGGTTCTTTTATTAAAGAATCTATTTCTTCATTTGATTTTAACATTCAATATTTTATAATGATTTTAAATGTAAATAAAATATTTGTTCTATTGATTATATGTTAAATTAATTTTTTTTCAATTTTCATCAAACTAATTTTAAAAAAAATATTATAATATTTAAAAATTAAATATTTATTTCAAATTATGAAAATAATAATAAAATTTTTATATATAAATTCTATGTCAAATTTAATCTTTTTTTTCTTCATTATTATTATTATTTTTAATTCTACTAATTCCACTTTTATATTCACAAAAAATATTCTTAGCTAAATATTCAGCAAATGCTTCAAATAATTCAACATCTTGATTATCTCTTTTAAAATCAAAAGAAGGAACAATAGCATTTCCTCCAAATTCAACAGGTAAATTATCAACTTTAATAGTTTTTGTTAATAAAGAAGTATAATTTTTATTATTATGAAAATAAATCAATCTAAAATAATCAATTTTATCTAAACTTTCTTGGAAAGTAATATTTTTTTTAAGTAAAGTTATATTATAATTAACTATATGCATTTTATTTACCATTAAAGGAAAATAATTATTAATATAAATCATTATAAAAGATATTAATTCTGTATTTGGTTCTTCTCCGTTAAAACTTATTATAATATTAATTTTATCACTAAAATGAAATCCTTTTTTTTTTAAATTAGAAAGTATAATTTCATTAATAAAAGTAAAATAAATAATATAATCAATAAACGAAATATTATTTTCAAAACCTAAATTGTAAGGAACTAAATAAAAATTTAAATTCAATTCTTCATCATATCCATAAACAAAACAACATTTACTTTGAATAATATTAATAATATGATATAATTTAAATGGGAATTCTTCACTTAAAAAATTAGTTCTTTTAATAATCTTATCAGAAATATTAATTAATTCATTTTCCATTTCAAAATTATATGATAAGTATTTTCCAATTAAAGGAAAAGTTATTTTTTTTAATTCATTAAGAGGATAATTTTGTGTTACACCATAAACAGAACCAATTCTATGATAAATTGCCATTGTTGTATTAAATAATTTTTCTGATGTTATATGTGGTAATAAATTAAAATATGAATTTTCAATTTGATTTAATATTCTTTTTTTATTATTAAATGATTTTATATCTTGTGGTATATATATATTAAAAAAATTTATAAAAGTTTGCATTGATTTTATATAATCATTATAATTTGTAAATGAAAGTTTTTGTTTATTTTTTGGTGATGATAATACAGGATATTGATCATTCATTCCTTTATTAATTGATTTTGAACCAAATAATAAATTAGTTCTTGATGATACTGAAACTGCAGTTTCTGGAATGTATAATGTTTGTTTTGTTCCCATTTAATTTTAAAAAATAAAAATAAAAAATTATTATCTTATACTTTTTCTTTTTTATAATATTCATTTTTTAATAATATAAAAATGTAAAAAATTATTTAAATAGAATTTCAAATATTTATTTTTATATTATAAATTTAATAATATATGTCAATATCATATGATGACTATCAAAAAATTTCAAATATATTTTTAAAAAATAATAATATGCCATCATTATTTTCAAAAGAAGAATTAAAAGAAGTAATATCAATAATAACAACATTACCATATTATAAAGAATTACAATCAAAAAGAGGTTATTTATGTTTAAAAGAAATTTGTTTGAATATGATGTTAAAAGTTTTTCCAGCACAATCAAAAGTAAAAAGATATAATAAAGAAAGGACAAAATATTTACATTTAATATATGGTTATATAAAAGAATATATTGATTATTCGGGAAGAAGTGCTTTAAAAAGAGAATTATGTTTAACTGATTGTTGTTATGCAATATTTAATTTTGAAAATTATATTAATTTAACTAGTAATGATATTAATATAAATATTAAAAATTTTGTAAATAGAATAAAAAATTTTTTTCCTTTTCAACAATTAAATGATAATGACTATTATAAATTATTTCTTTGTTATGATGAAATTGATTTTAGAACAGATGAAATTGTTTATAAAGAAGGAGATGTTGTTGATGGTATTTATTTAATTTTAGAAGGTGTTTTTGAAGTGATTAAAAAATTAATTAAAAAAAATACTTCTATAGATTTAATTAATGTAGAAAAAAAATTAAATTATTTAAAAAGAGAAAATAAATATTTAAATCATTTATTAAGTAAAAATTACATATCTAGAAATGAAAGGAATAATTTAAATAATGAAATAAATAATACTCCAAAAATTTTATTTTTTTCATCAAATGATGTTTCAAATATTAAAGTAAGAATTATAAATAATTTTTTTTGAGTTATTAAAACTTAGGGAGAATGATATTTTTGGTATTAATGAATTATCAAGAGGATTAAAACAAAGGAAAAATACAATTAAATGTATATCACAAAAAGGAAAAATTTGGTTTATTCCTTATAAAAATTTTGAACAATTAAAAAGTTATAAACTTAAAGAATTAATAAAAAATTATGCAAATATTCAAATTAATATTTTAAATGGAAGATATAAAAAAAATTTTGCAATAAATGAAATAAGAAAAGAAAAGGAAAATTCAATTAATGAAAATAATAATGATGATTTAAAACAATATAATAGAACTTATATAAAGGAATTTACTTTAAAATCAACTCCTTTTATTCCTAAAAAAGTTGATTTCAGTATTAATAAAATTAATTCTAATTTTCCTTCTATTACTCCTAATGAATCTGCAACTAGGATTTTTGATTTTAAAAAAAAAATGAGTTTTCAAAGTAATTTAATTAATAAAAATTTAAGATCTAAAACAATTTCTTTAGATTCAAAAAGTAAAAATAGTATTTTTAATAAAAATAAAACAAATAATTCTAATAAAGTTATTTTTAATATTAAAGATGAAATTAATAATTTGAATGATGAAAATAAAACTAATTATGATAATTATTTTACAATTGAAAATTCTTTAAGAAAAAATTCTATTAATAGTCATATTATTAAGACAGAACAAACTATTAAAAAAAGAAATGTATTTCCTCATTTAAAAAATGAAAATAAAACAATTAAATATATGAAAATTAATGTTTTTCCTTTAGGTAAAAGTTATACTAATCTTCCTTTAAAAAATTTAATTATAGATATAAAATAAAATGAAAATATGATAAATGAATATAAATATTTATAGTATTATCATTTTTAAATAATAAAATAAATTTTATTTTTAATCAATAAATTTATAAAAAATTTTTAAATAATGATAAAAAAACATAACTTTCTTAATGTTTGATTTATCAAGACAAAAATACAAAGATGAATTATATTTAACAACAATATTAACAACATCAACAGAAAGAGAAGAAAAAGAAAAGGAAAAGCAAAGACAAAAAATAGCAGAAAAATTATTATTTAAAAAAAAATTAAAACTCCCACATCTTAAATTAGAAAATACAATACAAAATACTCCAAGAAGAAATAATATAAATTCATATTTTTCACCTGAAAATTATCATCATTTTACTGAAAGTTGTAATAAATATGTTTCAAAATTAGATCCAATAATAAAAGAAAGTTTATCACCAAAAAATATTATAATGAGAACAAGGAAATATGATATTAATGAAAATAAAATGATATCTGATTTAAACAAAGATGATATTATTAATCGTTCTGCTGGAAAAGGAATTTTTTATAGAATATTAAAGTATAAAAATATGATTAAAAAAAGACCTTTTAAATTAATTATTAAAAGTGTTGATTATAATAATAATGAAAGATTTATTAAAAAGATTAATAGGAATAAAGAGATTAAAATTAAAAAAAATAATAATAAAAAAAAAGAAAGTAATATAGATAAAATTTTTGGGAAAAAACATATTTTTTCAGATGATGAAGAAAATATGAAACCTTTAAATGAATTATTATGGGAAATTAAACCTCCTAAATTTAAAATAAAAACTATCGATCATTCAAAAGATTTAATTAAAATGGGAGAAATAGAAAATAAAACAAGAGATCAAAGAATAATAAATGCATTAATCAAATCTGGAGATTCAGAATTAAAATTTAATATTGGGGCAAAAGTTAATTAAATAAATAAAGTTTGTTAAATAGTTTTTAAATCTATATGATTTATTTATTTATTTACATATACATTTGTTCATTATTCTTGTTTTATTTTTTGAATCTTTAAAAAAATTAATTTAGTTCAATTTATTATTAATATGAGTTCATATAATTAAAAGAGAAAAAATTAAATTTATAAAAATATACACAAAAAATATTCGATTTCATTTCATAAAACAACAACATGAAATTCTATCTTTGACTCTTCTTCTATTATTATTATTATTATTATTTGCATTATTATTTATATTATTATTATTTAAATTATTATTATTAATTGTATTATTTATTTGTCCTGTTGTTTTTGATTTTTTACAATCTCCTCTTATATTTCTAGATAAACTTTTAAATGAATTATCTTTATTTTTTTTATTTTTAATAATCATATTATAAACAAAATTACTATCTTCTTTATTTTCTGGTTCTTTAAAAAAACCTAAAATATAAAATAATTAAATAATATTCTTACTTTTATCATTAATTTGATTTATGTTATTATTTATTGAAAAATAAATTTGATTTAAAGACAATGTACCATCTGGATTTTTGGGATTTATTTTTAAATTAAAAGTTTTATTATTATTTTCATTATTATCATCATCATTAATTTCTTTTTTATAATTTTCAAAATTTAATTTATTTGGAGTTTTATCATTTGTAGATAATTGACTTCCCATTTCTTTTCTATTTCTACTTGTAATATTATTCATATTTTTTATTAAATTCTTAAAGGAAATTATACTTGATTCTTCAAGATAAAATTCAATTTTATCATCATTTGACATTTACTACTTTTTTTTATTTTTATATAATATTTAAAAGAATTAAAAAAATTATATTAATTGATAATTTATTAAAAAAATTATATTTTTTTTAAATAAAATAAATTAGTTTGTTTTGAAAAAAAATTATGTATAGTAAACAGCAATTAAATACATATAGAACATTATCACCATGTCTTTTAAAAAAAAAAGAAATTAATCTTCATAATTTAAAACAAGAAATAATAAATAAAAGAAATCCAAATAATAATAAAGTAAAAATTTATCATAATTACAATTCTTATTATAAAAGTCCCAATACTAATTATAATAATACAAATTTTAGAACTATAATAAAACAACTTCCAAATAAATTACATTTGACAAGAAATTCAGAAAAAACTATTAAATCAAAAGAAATAATTTTATGTAATTCAACAGACAATTATTCAAAATCATTAGAAAATTTCAAATCAAATAAATATAATGAATATATTAAAAAAATTAAATATAATAAATTACAATTAAATCATAACAAAAATTTATCAAGTGATTTTATTAAAAGAGTTTTTTCAGGAGATAATTTATTTCCAAAAGAGAAAACTTTTTCATCAAGAAATATAAATAATAATGATAGATTATATAATCAAATTTTTAATCCTGCAAATATTATTTTAAATAAAATTTATGAAAGAAAATTAGTATCTGAAAATTTATATTCTGTATTATCAAAAAAACAATTAGAATATTTTAATAAAATTTCTAATCCAGAAGAAGTAGAATTTGATAAAGAAATACAAATTAAAAAACAATTTTTTAATAGTCCATCTAATTCTATGAGTTATATTTTAAATAAATCAAAAGAAAATGATATTCCTATTGTTTTTCCTAATTTTGTTTCTTTTTGTAAAAGTTATAAATCTGAATCTGAAAAAGATAGATTTGAAAAAAATACAAGTTTATTAATTAAATTACAATATTTTTATAATCATTATTGGCATAAAAGAAATGAAATATCAAAAGATTTTTTCAATATAAATAATATTTTTGATGAGAAATATTATAATAATCAATATTTTGAAAATTTTTCTAATTTCATTAAATATAATTTTGTTAATATTGATTGTAAAAAAACAATTAAAGAAATTATTGATGAAGGAATTAAATTTGAATATAAAGAAAATGAAGAGAAGAATGAGAATAAAAAGAAAGAAATAAAAGAAAAATATGGATATAGAAATTCAATTTATTATGAAAAGGATAAAAAAGTAATTGATAATTTTAGAAAGTATTTAGATAAAATATATAGTGATAATTCAAATCAAAATTTATTATATTTTAAACATAAATATGGAAAAATTGATACATTTAAAGGAAATAGTTTAATAAATTGTTTAACAAAACAAAAATTATTGTATAAAAAATATAATAATAATAAAACATTATCACCTTTTCATAAAAATTCAGTTGATGAATTTGATGAAAATGATGTAAAGGAATTAGAAAAAGAATTAAATAGTTTAAATGATATAAAATTAAATGATAACGATATTAATGATCAAAGAAATAAAAGATTATATTATACATTTAGTTTAAAAAAAATAGGAAAAAATCCAGAAGAATTAATAAGAAAAAAGAAAAAATTATTAGAATATATTGTCCTTCGAAATATAAAAAATAAACAAGCATTTTTACAAGACATAAATAAAAACCAAGAATAATAATAAATATAAATAAAAAAAAATTTAATTTAACAAAAAAATTAAATACAAAAAAATAATATATTAAAAAAAAATATGCAAAATAACCAAAATTCATCATCAGCCTTAGCAATAAATGTAATCCCTCCAGAAAAATTAACAATAATCCTAAACGACTTCATTACAAAAACAATAACCCACTTAAACAAATTGAGTATAAACGTAGAAGATAAATTTCAAAACTTTGACCAAAAATTAGACGATTTAGAAATAATGATAACCCTTCTTGAATCAAAACTAAACAGTCTCCCTCCAGAAATAACATCAACATATCCTCAACTTCAACAATGTAATCTCGATGATGTAAACCCAGTAATAAACATAGTTCAACAACAATCAATTTCAAATTCTCAACCATCATCATCAGTACCAGTAGCACCTCCATTAGGAAATGTACCTGTTCCACCTCCTTTAGGAAATGTGCCTGTTCCACCTCCTTTAGGAAATGTTCCTGTTCCACCTCCTTTAGGTACTGTTAATTTAAAGGTACCTGTTCCTAATGTTACTGTTCCTAATGTTCCTGTTCCTAATGTTCCTGGTGTTAATGTTCCTGTTCCTAATGTTCCTGGTGTTAATGAAGGTGTTAATAATGAAGAGGAAAAAAAAGAAGAAGTTAAGGAATTGACTCCTCAGGAAAAGTTAGATCAGTTTTTAGAAGAACATGAAGAGTTAAAAGGGTTACATAAAATGCTTAAGTTGAAAATTCCTGCTGGAGGAGTTTTACAGAAAGCTACTATGAGTAAGATGGATATGACTCTTGTTAATGAGTTACTTGATTTATATAAAAAAGCACATCCTGGAGGATAATTTTTTTATATATTAGAATTATATAATAAAAGTGAAATTTATATCATTTTTTATTTATTTGATTTTTTAAATATTATTTTTTATTTTTAAAATGTCTTAATTTTATCTATAAAATGGGAAAAGGAAGGCAAAAAAATAATTTAAAATTACCATTTAAAAAAAAAACTGAAGGTAAAATAGAATGTAATGGTATGATATTAACAAAAATAAATAAAAGAATAACAGAAAAAACATCCATGATAATGGAATATTATAAATGTTGGAATTCAAAAAGAAATCAAAAAAATGTTTGTAGATTTACAGGGAAACTATGTTATAAAATAGGAACACAACCTAAAAATATTGAAATAATATCAGATCATTCTTCAACTTGTCCAGGATATAAAAAATTTATCAAAATGAATGAATATGATGAAGTAAGTTTTGAAAATGAAGAATATAATAATCCAATGATTCAAAGTAATACAATATATGATAAGTTAGATATTTTTATTCAGTTACATAGTCTTAAAAATAGTGATGAAGAAGAAAATGAAAAAGATGAAAGTGAAGGAAGCTTTAAAGAAGATATTAATGATAGTCAAAATAATAAAAAAAGTTTAGAAGAACTAAAGAATAAAGAAATTAAGGATTATGATGAAAAATAATTTTTGACAATATATATGATTTTATTTTTGGGTTTTGGGAGTTAAAAATTTTTCCTTTTTTTTTAATTTTTAATAATATATTATAAAGTTTTTTATTAATCAAATATAAAATAAAAAAATTATTCTTTAATAAAAAAATATTTGAATTATAAAAATATTATATAAAAATTTTTTTAAATCAGATTTATAATTAAAAAAAAGCATTTTATAATAACTCTATAGCTCCATCAGTATAATTTTTAATAATATTCCAAAAAAAATAATTTTTCTTTTTCATCTTTCTCTTTTTCAAAAAATAAAACCCAATCCCAAAACCAACAAAACAAAAAACTAAAAAATACAATTTTTCAGAAATAAAACTTTTCTTAATAAAATCATTCTCATCTTTATCATCAACGAAAATATTTTTATTAACATCTTCAAACAAATTAATAACATTATTTTCATAATCAAATTCAACAGCTTCATAAGATTTCATTAAACCTTTCCCAATAATAAAATTTTTACATTTATTAATTAAAACTTTTCCATCATTATAAAATGCTCTATCTTTATCAACATTTAAAATTTTATTCCCAATTTTAAAATTAAAAATAGGGAAATCATCTAATTTAGAAACATCACAATTAATTCCATTATAAGCATTCCAATAACTATATTTTTCTTCACAAATTTCATTTTCAATTAAATTTTTAAAACCAAAATTTAGAACTTTTTCAAAAATTTGATTAGGTAAACAAATAATTCCCCATTCATTAATATCAAATTGTAAAATTGAATCTTCATCATTAATATCAAATTTAAAATTAGTATTATTATTAAATTTAATTTCAATAAATTTAACTTTTTCTTTAACAAACCAACCTTTTTTTTTTACATTTAAATTTACATTAAATGAAGTTTTTTTAGTATTATTTAATAATTTTAAAGGAACTCCTCCTAAATATAAATTAGCAACAGGTGATGAAACTCCAGTATGAAAATCAAAAGAAAATGAAACTTTATTAATGTGATTTTCATTTTTTAAAGAATGTAAAAATGAATATTGTTCATCTTTAATATTAGGAATAAAATTAAAAAAACTCCATAAAGTTGTATCAGGGAAATATTTAAAATTTTTTAGTGAATTTAAATGACAATTTTCAAAAGTGAAATCCCCTTCTTTAAAACCTGTTTTTAATTCATGTATTGGACCCATTAATCTTCCAAAATATTTTTCAACATCGTTTCTTAATGTTATATAAAATTTTGTTCTTCCAATTTTTTTCATTGATACATATACAAAACAGGAATATTGATTTTGTCCTGCTATGGGGATTTTTAATATTTTTTCAGGAACTGTTTTTATTTTATTTAGAAGTGTTATTGAGATAAAAAAATTTAATATTAACATTTTGCTTTATTTTTGGCTTTTTCTTTTTAATATTAATTTTTTTTTTTTTGAGTATTTATATTTTTTAATTTTTAGCTTTTTTAAATGGATATTTGGTTTATTTTTTTTTTTGAGATATATTTTTTTAAAATATTTTTGTGAGAAAATTTGATTCATAAATTAATTATTAATGAAATAATTAATCTTACTATTAAAACATAAATTTAAAAATTAATAATAAT